>Ga0222427_100074_pt1 | contig 266708 bp, 253 predicted proteins | sample 2B20Ametagenome_FD_182890 | JGI IMG/M metagenome (GOLD analysis project Ga0222427, IMG submission 182890) | Enriched microbial communities from leaf-cutter ant dump, University of Wisconsin, Madison, United States - 2B20A (version 2) | ecosystem: Environmental > Terrestrial > Nest > Insects... | reverse complement strand
AAGAGGCCAATGCGGTCCTCGAGAAGCTGGGCTTCTCGTACTCTTTCCAGCCGATCAGGGATTCGTCGATCAGCAGTTCCTTGGTCGGCGACAAGTCCAGACCACGGGCGCAGATTTCTTCGAACTCTTCACGGTTGTAGGCGATACCGCCGCCGGTGCCGCCCATGGTGAAGGACGGACGGATGATGCACGGGAAGCCCAGCTTCTCGAGGACCGCATTGGCCTCTTCCATGCTGTGGGCGATACCGGAGCGCGGGCACTCCAGGCCGATGGCCTTCATTGCCTTGTCGAAGCGCGAACGGTCTTCGGCCTTGTCGATGGTGTCGGCGTTGGCACCGATCATCTCCACACCGAATTTTTCCAGAACGCCTTCGCGCTCCAGGTCCAGGGCACAGTTCAGCGCGGTCTGGCCACCCATGGTCGGCAGCAGCGCGTCAGGGCGCTCCTTCTCGATGATCTTGGCAACCGACTGCCACTTGATCGGCTCGATGTAGGTGGCGTCGGCCATGGCCGGGTCGGTCATGATGGTGGCCGGGTTGGAGTTCACCAGGATGACGCGGAAACCTTCCTCGCGCAGGGCTTTGCAAGCCTGGGCGCCGGAGTAGTCGAATTCGCAGGCCTGGCCGATCACGATCGGGCCGGCGCCGAGAATCAGGATGCTTTTAATGTCTGTACGTTTTGGCATGGTTGTCACTCAAATCCGCAGGTCAGTCGGCAAGCCGTCTTGAACAATCTTGGTCAGGCGCTGCTGAACCGGGCGCGCCGGTTCAGGGCCTTCTCGCAGGGATGCTTAGCGGCGCTTGGCCATGGCATCGATGAAACGATCGAACAGTGGCGCGACGTCAGTCGGGCCTGGGCTGGCTTCAGGGTGGCCCTGGAAGCTGAACGCGCTCTTGTCGGTACGCTCGATGCCCTGCAGGGTACCGTCGAACAGCGACTTGTGGATGGCGCGGACGTTGCCCGGCAGGGTGGCCTCGTCGACCGCGAAGCCGTGGTTCTGGCTGGTGATCATCACTACGCCGGTGTCCAGGTCCTGGACCGGGTGGTTGGCACCGTGGTGGCCGTGCCCCATTTTCACGGTCTTGGCGCCGGACGCCAGGGCCAGCAGTTGGTGACCGAGGCAGATACCAAAGACCGGGATGTCGGTTTCGAGAATGTCCTTGATCGCCTGGATCGCGTAGTCGCAAGGCTCCGGATCGCCTGGGCCGTTGGACAGGAAGACGCCATCGGGATTCAGGGCAAGCACTTCGCTGGCCGGGGTCTGGGCCGGCACCACGGTCAGGCGGCAGCCACGAGCGACCAGCATGCGCAGGATGTTCAGCTTGACGCCGTAGTCGTAGGCAACCACGTGATACGGCAGGTCGGCAGCTTCGATCGTCGGGTGGCTGTCGGTTTTCAGCTCCCAGACGCTGGAACGCCATTCGTAGGCGGTCTTGGTGCTGACCACTTTGGCCAGGTCCATGCCTTTCAGGCCCGGGAAACCACGGGCAGCGGCGATGGCCGCCTCTTCGCTGATGTTGTCGCCGGCCAGGATGCAGCCGTTCTGAGCGCCCTTCTCACGCAGGATGCGGGTCAGGCGACGGGTATCGATACCGGCGATGGCTACGACGTTGTTGGCCTTGAGGTAGTCGCTCAGGGACAGGGTGTTGCGCCAGTTGCTGGCGATCAGCGGCAGGTCACGAATGACCAGACCAGCCGACCAGACGCGGTCGGACTCGGCGTCTTCGGCGGTAGTGCCGGTGTTGCCGATGTGTGGGTAAGTCAGGGTAACGATCTGTTGCGAGTACGAAGGGTCAGTCAGGATTTCCTGATAGCCGGTCATTGCGGTGTTGAACACCACCTCACCAACGGTCTGACCGTCGGCTCCAATGGCTTCACCGCGAAAAATGCTGCCATCGGCAAGGGCGAGTATGGCTGGCTTAGTCAAGAAGACCTCCCGTAAATCAAGCCTGAAGGGGCGATCGCAGGTTGCAAAAAAGCGGAATGACGTATAGACACGTCACCCCGCTTTCTTCGTCGAATTATCTGCGCGCTTTTAGTGGACACACTAAAGCTGTAGCTTACAGAAATATGCTTTTTTGGTCTACCACTGATGTGTCTGAAAGACGCAGGAATGCGACAGGGCGCATCGGAGAGGGCCGCGGGAGCGGGTCGATCAAAAACGACCGACCCGCTCCCGGGTAGAGCGGATAGCGGATCAGTGCAGTTCGAGCACGTCCTGCATGTCGTACAGGCCTGGCTCGCGACCATCCAGCCACATGGCTGCACGCACCGCCCCCTTGGCGAAGGTCATGCGGCTCGAGGCCTTGTGGGTGATCTCGACGCGCTCGCCTTCGGCAGCGAACAGCACGGTGTGATCACCGACCACATCGCCGGCACGCACGGTGGCGAAACCGATGGTCTGACGATCACGAGCGCCAGTCTGACCCTCACGACCATAGACCGCCACTTCCTTCAGATCACGCCCCAGCGCCTGGGCAACCACCTCCCCCATGCGCAGCGCGGTACCGGACGGTGCATCGACCTTGTGACGATGGTGAGCCTCAATGATCTCGATATCCACTTCGTCCGCCAGCACCCGTGCAGCGGTGTCGAGCAGCTTCAGGCAGAGGTTTACGCCGACGCTGAAGTTGGCGGCGAAGACGATTGGAATCTCCTTGCCCGCCTCGACCAGCAGTTGCTTCTCTTCAGCACTGAAGCCGGTGGTACCGATGACCATGGCCTTGCCCGCCTTGCGGCAGAACGCCAGGTTCTTCAGGGTGACCGACGGATGGGTGAAGTCGATCAATACATCGAACTCTTCCACCACCTTGGCCAGATCATCCGAGATCGGTACGCCGATCCGGCCCAGCGCCGCCAGCTCACCGGCGTCCGCCCCGACCAGCGTGCTGTCGGGACGATCCACCGCCGCAGTCAGGCCGGCGCCCGGTGCATGCTGGATCGCCTCGACCAGCGTCTTGCCCATGCGCCCTGCCGCGCCCATTACCGCAATACGTCGCATGTCTCGTTCCTTTTACAGATCGCCGAAGAAGCGTTTCACACCCTCGAACCAGCCACTGGCCTTGGGCGAATGGGAACTGTCGCCTTCCAGGGAAGCACGCAGCTCTTCGAGCAGCTCACGCTGACGACGGCTCAGGTTGACCGGGGTCTCGACCGCCACACGACACATCAGGTCGCCAGCACCGCCACCACGCACCGGGGCCACGCCCTTGCCGCGCAGACGGAATTGCTTGCCGGTCTGAGTGCCTTCCGGAATCTTCAGCTTGACCCGACCATCGAGGGTCGGCACTTCCAGCTCGCCACCCAGTGCCGCGTCGGTGTAGCTGATCGGCACTTCGCAGTACAGGTGCTTGCCATCACGCTGGAAGATCGGGTGCTCGCGCACATTGATCACCACATACAGGTCGCCGGTCGGGCCACCCTGGGTCCCGGCCTCGCCTTCGCCGGAGAGACGGATGCGGTCACCGGTATCGACACCGGCCGGCACTTTCACCGACAGGGTCTTGTACTCTTCGATGCGGCCTTCGCCGTGGCAGGAGTCGCACGGATCGGTGATGATCTTGCCCTGCCCCTGGCAACGCGGGCAGGTCTGCTGCACCGAGAAGAAGCCCTGCTGCATGCGCACCTGGCCGATACCACCACAGGTCGGGCAGGTTGCCGGGGACGAACCCTTCTTGGCACCCGAGCCGTCACACGGCTTGCAGTTGACCAGTGTCGGCACACGGATATTGACCGTGGTACCGCGTACCGCTTCTTCCAGATTCAGCTCCAGGGTGTAGCGCAGATCGCTGCCGCGCTGTGCGCCGCCGCGGGAACCACCACGGCCACCACCAAAGAAATCACTGAAGACATCACCGAAGATGTCGGAGAAGTTGGCACCACCAAAACCGGCACCGCCGCCACCCATGCTCGGGTCGACGCCGGCATGACCGTACTGGTCGTACGCCGTACGCTTGCTGGTATCGGAAAGCACTTCGTAAGCCTCGTTGGCTTCCTTGAACAGCTCTTCCGACTCTTTGTTATCGGGATTACGGTCCGGGTGATGCTTCATCGCCAGGCGACGGTAGGCCTTCTTCAGATCAGCCTCGCTCGCACCTCGCTCGACCCCCAGAACCTCGTAATAGTCACGCTTTGCCATGGTTCTTTGCACTCTTGAGGACGTTCGGCAAACCTCTGCGCATCAGCGCTGTGCCGTCAGCACCGGCCTGAAACCAGTGCTGGAAAAAATTCGGGTATTCCAGACACGCCAACGCGGGAGCAAGCCCCCGCGCGGCGACATCCTACCAGTCAACATCAAACATCAGTCAACCGGCCGACAACGAACAGCAATTACTTGTTGTCTTTGACTTCTTCGAACTCGGCATCGACGACGTCGTCGTGCTTGGCTTCGTCAGCCTGCTGGGCCTGAGCGCCAGCTTCCGGCTTCTCGGCCTGTTCGGCGTACATCTTCTGGGCAACCGGCGCGGAGACTTTCGACAGCTCTTCGACCTTGGCTTCGATGGCAGCCTTGTCGTCGCCTTTCACGGCAGCTTCCAGAGCGACCACGGCAGCTTCGATAGCGGTCTTCTCTTCGGCAGTCACCTTGTCACCGGCGTCGGCGACCATCTTGCGAGTCGAGTGGACCAGCGCGTCACCCTGGTTGCGGGCAGCGGCCAGCTCTTCGAACTTGCGGTCTTCCTCGGCGTTGACCTCAGCGTCGCGGACCATCTGCTGGATTTCTTCCTCGGACAGACCGGAGTTGGCCTTGATCACGATGGACTGCTGCTTGCCGGTGGCCTTGTCTTTGGCGCCGACGTGCAGGATGCCGTTGGCGTCGATGTCGAAGGTCACTTCGATCTGTGGAACACCACGTGGCGCTGGTGGAATCTCGGCCAGGTCGAACTTGCCCAGGGACTTGTTCTGTGCGGCCTGCTTGCGCTCACCTTGCAGCACGTGAATGGTCACGGCGCTCTGGTTGTCGTCGGCAGTCGAGAACACCTGCGACTTCTTGGTCGGGATGGTGGTGTTCTTCTCGATCAGCGCGGTCATCACGCCACCCATGGTTTCGATACCCAGGGTCAGCGGGCTGACGTCGAGCAGCAGAACGTCCTTCACGTCACCAGCCAGAACGGCGCCCTGGATCGCAGCACCCATGGCAACGGCTTCGTCAGGGTTGACGTCCTTGCGCGCTTCCTTGCCGAAGAACTCGGCAACGGTTTTCTGCACCAGCGGCATACGGGTCTGGCCACCGACCAGGATCACGTCGTCGATCTTGCTGACGTCGATACCGGCGTCCTTCATGGCGATACGGCAAGGTTCGATGGTGCGCTGAACCAGGTCTTCGACCAGCGACTCCAGCTTGGCGCGGGAGATCTTCACGTTCAGGTGCTTCGGACCGGTCGCATCGGCAGTGATGTACGGCAGGTTGACGTCGGTCTGCTGGCTGGAGGACAGCTCGATCTTGGCCTTCTCGGCAGCTTCCTTCAGACGCTGCATGGCCAGAGGGTCGCCCTTCAGGTTCATGCCGGTTTCTTTCTTGAATTCCTCGACAAGGTAGTCGATCAGACGGATGTCGAAGTCTTCACCACCGAGGAAAGTGTCACCGTTGGTTGCCAGTACTTCGAACTGGTGCTCGCCATCGACTTCGGCGATTTCGATCACGGAGACGTCGAAGGTACCGCCACCCAGGTCATAAACGATGACGGTGTGGTCGCCCTTGGCCTTGTCCATACCGTAGGCCAGCGCAGCGGCGGTCGGTTCGTTGATGATGCGCTTGACGTCCAGACCGGCGATACGACCAGCGTCCTTGGTAGCCTGACGCTGGCTGTCGTTGAAGTAAGCAGGAACGGTGATGACCGCTTCGGTCACTGCTTCGCCGAGGTAGTCTTCGGCGGTCTTCTTCATCTTCTTCAGGACTTCGGCGCTGATTTGCGGCGGAGCCATTTTCTGGCCGTTGACTTCGACCCAGGCGTCGTTGTTGTCAGCCTTGACGATCTTGTACGGAACCATCTGGATGTCTTTCTGCACCACTTCTTCTTCGAAGCGACGGCCGATCAGACGTTTTACCGCGTACAGGGTGTTGTGCGGGTTGGTGACGGCCTGGCGCTTGGCCGACTGGCCAACCAGGATTTCGCCGTCGTTGGCGTAAGCGATGATCGACGGAGTGGTGCGAGCGCCTTCGGCGTTCTCGATCACCTTGACGTTGCCGTTTTCCAGAATGGAGACGCAGGAGTTGGTGGTCCCCAGGTCGATACCGATGATTTTGCCCATGTTAACTCTCCCGAAACTTTGGATTTGGTTGCCGCAGCGGTGGTTGCCAACTGCGGTAGCACTTAAACGCTTGACACCTAGATGGGGGCCATCCGGCTAATTTCAAGCCTTCTCATCGATGGAAGGCGAAACCGGAGCCGGGGCCTTGCTGACCACGACCATGGCCGGGCGCAGCAGGCGTCCGTTGAGCTGATAACCCTTCTGGAACACCTTGAGCACGCTGTTCGGCTCGACTTCGGCGCTTTCCTGCATGGCCATCGCCTGATGCTGCTCGGCATTGAAGGGTTCGCCGTGCGGATCGATGGCCTCGAGGTTGTAGCGCTTGAGGGTGTCCTGGAACATCTTCAGGGTCAGTTCGATGCCTTCGCGCATCGGACGGATGCTTTCATCGTCCGGGCTGGACAGCTCCAGGCCGCGCTCCAGGCTGTCGATGACCGGGAGAAGGTCGCCAGCGAACTTCTCCAGGGCGAATTTGTGGGCCTTTTCCACGTCCTGCTCGGCGCGGCGGCGCACGTTCTGCAGATCGGCCGCAGTGCGCAGGGCTTGATCCTGGGCAGCCGCAACCTGCTCTTCGAGCAGTTGCACGCGCGCAACCAGATCCTCGGAATCCGCTTCGGCGGCTTTGTCGGCGTTCGGATTCAGTTCGTCCAGCTTCTGCTCATCAGCCATGAATTCTCTCCTCTCAATGTCGTCGGCGAGCTCGACTCGCTCATCTGCCGGCCTATATGGGGTCGTAAAAGACAGCTTCAAGGGCGATTGAACATCAATGTGTTCCACACATAACTGTCCGCGATCAAAAGCGGACACGAACGAGCGAATCGACCTAAGGCGGGAATTGTCAGAAATTTCAAAAACACTGTATAAATAACCAGACCTGACTTCTGGGAGCCGCCCGCATGCTGGTGCACCTGTCCATCCATAACTACGCCATCGTCGAACACCTCGACCTCGAACTCGCCCGCGGCATGAGCGTCATCACCGGCGAAACCGGGGCCGGCAAGTCGATCATGCTCGACGCCCTGGGCCTGACCCTGGGCGATCGCGCCGACAGTGGCGTAGTGCGCCCCGGTGCGGACAAGGCCGATATCCTCGCCACCTTCGACCTGGTCGACATCCCCGAGGCCCGCACCTGGCTGGCTGAACGCGACCTGGACAACGACGGCCCGTGCATCCTGCGCCGGGTCATCACTGCGGAAGGACGCAGTCGCGGCTATATCAATGGCACCCCCTGCCCGCTCGGCGACCTGAAAGCTGTGGGCGAACTGCTGATCGATATCCACAGCCAGCACGAACACCAGTCCCTGCTCAAGACCGACACCCACCGCCGCCTGCTCGACGAATATGCCGGCGCCACCGACCTGGCACGCCAGGTCCAACTGGCCGCCCAACGCTGGCGGCAGAGCCACGTCGAACTGGAGCGCCTGCGCAACTCCGGCGACGAGCAGCGCGCCCGCCACCAGTTGCTCAGCTACCAGCTTGAAGAGCTGGACAACCTGGGTCTGGGCGAGAACGAGCTGGAGCAACTGGAGCAGGAACACAAGAACCTGACCAACGCCGAGGCGCTATTCGGTATCTGCCGCCAGGTCATCGACCACTGCAGCGAAAGCGACTCAGGCAACGTGCTCAGCGCCCTGACCGTCAGCCTCAATCGCCTGACCGCCGTGCAGAACGCACCCCGCGCCCTGGGCGAGGCAGTGAACCTGATCGCCAGCGCACAGATCCAGGTCGAGGAGGCTGTCGGCGAACTCAATCGCTTCCTCGACAACTTCGATGCCGACCCGATGCGCCTTCAGCAACTGGAAGAACGCCTCGACACCCTGTACACCCTGGCGCGCAAGCACCGTATCCACCCCAGCCAGCTGATCGACTTGCAGCAGCGCCTGGGAGAAGAGCTGGAAAGCCTCAACGCCAACGACGAGTCCATCGAACGCCTGGAAGACGAACTCAAGGCCTACACCCGCCACTACCATGAGAAGGCCGGCGAACTCAGCAGCCTGCGCCAGCGCGCCTCGACCCAGCTTGCTGCAGCCGTTGAGCAGGAAATCCAGCGTCTGGGCATGCCGGGTGGCCGCTTCTGCATCGAACTGCGCCCAGGTAACGGCGAGGATCTGCACCCCCATGGCCTGGAGCAGGTAGAACTGCTGGTCAGCGCCAACCCGGGTCAACCGCTCAAAGGGCTGGCGAAAGTCGCATCGGGTGGCGAGCTGTCACGGATCAGCCTGGCGATCCAGGTCATCACCGCACAGACCTCGCGCATCCCTACGCTGGTCTTCGATGAAGTGGACGTCGGTATCGGCGGCCCGACTGCAGAAATCGTCGGCCAGTTGCTGCGCCGCCTGGGTGAGCGCGGCCAGGTACTGACCGTGACGCACCTCCCGCAGGTGGCAGCACAGGGGCATCACCACCTGTTCGTACACAAGGTGCGCAACAGCGATGCGACCCACACCGCCGTCGCCAGCCTGGGCAAGCGGGAGCGAGTCGAAGAAGTGGCGCGCATGCTGGGCGGCATCGACCTGACCAAGGAGTCCCTGGCCCATGCGAAAAAGATGGTGGTGACCAGCAAGGGCTGACCCCGAAAACAAAGAAGGCGACCCGGAGGTCGCCTTCTTTTTTCTACAGTAAACGCGGACGCTTACTTTTTCTTGCGTACGTACAGCACCAGATTGTGGTCGACCAGTTCGTAACCGTGCTGGGCAACGATTTCCTTCTGACGCTTCTCGATCTCAGGATCGAAGAACTCGATCACTTCACCGGAATCCACGTTGACCATATGGTCGTGGTGACCGCCATCGGCCAGTTCGAATACCGCATGACCGCCGTCGAAGTTGTGACGCACGACCAGGCCAGCCGCCTCGAACTGGGTGAGGACACGGTAGACCGTGGCCAGGCCGACATCTTCTCCAGCTTCCATCAATGCCTTGTAGACATCTTCAGCGCTCATGTGGCGCTGCTCGGTGGAGTCGAGCATCTGTAGGATCTTGACTCGAGGCAGGGTTACCTTGAGACCGGCTTTGCGCAGTTCGCTATTTTCAACCATGGTCAGCTTTCTCGCCGATGCTGCTTCGCAGCTTCTCTGAATACGGGTATGATCGGGGTTTACGTTGTCCAGCCAAGATAGTGGAAGTCGCCCACCGATGCAAAACACCAAGCTCTTGCTAACCAGCCTCACCCTCGTGGGACTGCTCGCACTCGCCGGTTGCTCGTTCCCCGGGGTTTACAAAATCGACATCCAGCAGGGCAATGTCGTAACGCAGGACATGATAGACCAATTGCGCCCCGGAATGACCCGTCGCCAAGTAAGGTTTATCATGGGCAACCCGCTGATCCAGGATACCTTCCACACCAATCGTTGGGATTACCTGTACAGCCTGCAACCTGGTGGTGGTGAGCGCCAACAGGAACGCATCAGCATCTTCTTCAATGAGAATGACCAACTGGCCAGCCTGTCCGGCGACTTCATGCCAGGCAAGAGCCGCGACCAGGAAATCCTCGGCAGCGAAAGCGGCACGACGGTCAGCCAGCCAGGGCAGAACCAGGCCCAGCCGGTGCAGCAGGACAAGCCTGCCCGCCCAGGCTCGCTGGAAGAGAAGATCCAGCGCGACGTCGATACCATCGAGGTCATGCCGGTTCCAACCCAGGAACCCCTGCAGACCGAGTAATTCCGGTACGCATAAAAAAGCCCGAACATGTTCGGGCTTTTTTGCATCTGCACCCAGCGCCAGGCTCAGCTGTTGAGCTGCTTGGCCCGCTGGCAGAACGCATCGACCAACGTATTCGCCGCCTGGTTGAAAAGCGGCCCCAGGGTCGCCTTGACCAACGCCCCGGAATACTCGAAGGACAGATCCAGACTGATCTTGCAGGCCTTCTCACCCAGCGGCTTGAACACCCAGAGTCCGTGCAACTGACTGAACGGCCCCTCCTCCAGATTCATCTCGATGGACTGCCCCGGCACGAGCACATTGCTCGTAACAAAATGCTGGTTAAGCCCACCCTTCGCCACCTCGACCCGAGCCCGCATCGCGGTGTCGCTGACCTCCAGGATCTTGGCCCCTGAACACCAGGGCAGGAACTCCGGATAGCGCGCAACGTCGTTGACCAGATCGTAGAGCGCCTGAGCGGGATAAGGCAGCAGGGCCGACCGTTGAATATGGGTAGTCATCCAGGCGTCATTTCCAAACGTGAACAAAAGGGACAAACGGGCGCCACTAGAACAAAGAATAGGCCGCCCATCAACCCGCCGATGGCCGCATCACCCTCTGATGACAACAGCCCGGCCGGGAAAAATCCGCCGCATTGTCCGGGATTCACCGCATCGCCTCAAGCTCGCCACTCCCCCGTAGCCGCCGACGCGGCGACTGCCTATAATGCCGCCCCTATGGCCAAACAAAAGAAACATCCGACAGGGACCATCGCGCAGAACAAGAAAGCGCGACACGATTACTTCATCGAACACAAATTCGAGGCCGGACTGGTCCTGTCCGGTTGGGAAGTAAAAAGCCTGCGTGCCGGCAAGGCGCACCTCGTGGACAGCTACGTGCTGCTCAAGGACGGTGAAGCCTGGCTGATGGGCAGCCACATCACCCCGCTGACGACCGCCAGTACCCACGTCATCGCCGACCCGACCCGCACCCGCAAGCTGCTGCTCAATCGCCGCGAGCTGGAACGTCTGTTCGTGGGCGTGCAGCAGAAGGGCTACACCTGCGTCGCGCTGTCCATGTACTGGAGCAAACACTTGATCAAGTGTGAAATTGCCCTGGGCAAGGGCAAGAAGGAATACGACAAGCGCGATACCCAGCGCGAGCGTGATTCCGATCGCGAGCTGCAGCGTGCCGTTCGCAACAAGGGCAAGGAAGACTAGTTCTGCCTGGCCCTTGATGGCCTCATCGCCGGCCACGCCGGCTCCCCACAAGGTTCGGCGATGTACGCGATCCCTGTGGGAGCCGGCGTTGCCGGCGATTAGGCCATCAGCGCCAACACAAAATCAGCGCCCCTTGCGCCGCTCCGCCCGCGCCACCCGCTGCACTTCCTGCCTGACCTCTTCCAGCACCTCCTGCACATAGAGAATGTGCTTGCTCGATACCTCGCGAGCTTCCTGCGCACGCCCCTCGACAATCGCCAGATACAGGTCCCGATGCTGACTGATCAGCATGTCGCGGGTTTCCGCGCGCTGCTTGTACATGCCGCCAATATTGGTGACCACGTTGCGCTTGAGCAGATCGAACAGCCCACGGATGGTATGCAGCAATACCGCGTTATGACTGGCCTCGGCGATCGCCAGATGGAAGCGCGCGTCGGCGGCGCCTTCTTCGGCCCGGCTCACTTCGTCGTTGCGGGTATAGCAATCCTGCAGAGTATCGAATGCCGCCTTTAGCCGCTCGCGATCGACATCGGTCGCGCGCATGGCCGCGTAATAGGCACATGACGCCTCCAGGGTGTGGCGAAACTCCAGCAGGTCGCGTTGCGCTTCCGGATTGCTTTCGAGCAGTTGCAGCAGGGGATCGCTGAAGGTCGTTCCCAGCGCTTCAGCCACATAATTGCCGCCCCCCTGGCGACTGACCAGCATGCCCTTGGCCACCAGTTTCTGGATCGCCTCGCGCAACGACGGGCGCGAGACACCGAACTGTTCAGCCAGCACCCGCTCGGCCGGCAGGCGTTCGCCGGCGGTCAGGGTGCCCTCAAGAATCATTCCCTCCAGCCGCTCGACGATATCGTCGGACAAACGGCGCTGGCGGACCTGGTCGAAAACCATCACGTGCTCTCCACAATCCCGAGTCAGTTCGGGGCCGCATATTCTGGCCTATCCAGCCCCTCGCCACACCCATCAGTTGGCAACTTTCCTTACCACTCAGTCAGCCCGCTCATCGGAGCTTCGACGAAAGTTTCACGAGGACAAATTGACACACCCACAGCGAGGCTTTTAACCTAGCGCCTCGCCATTGTAAATTGGTCTTACCAATTAACCAATGCCAGCGCCTTACCAAAAACAATTAGGGGCCATCCCACATGCAAACCTGGCAACAACTCTATAGTCCGCTTGGTAGTCTTGGCCTGTCCGCCCTGGCGGCGGTCATTCCAATCGTGTTCTTCTTCCTGGCGCTGGCCGTGTTCCGCATGAAGGGACATATCGCCGGCAGCATTACCCTCGCCCTGTCGATCCTGGTAGCGATCTTCGCCTTCCAGATGCCTGCCGACATGGCCTTCGCCGCCGCCGGCTACGGTTTTGCCTACGGCCTGTGGCCCATCGCCTGGATCATCGTCGCCGCAGTGTTCCTCTACAAACTGACGGTCAAGAGCGGCCAGTTCGAAGTGATCCGCAGCTCGGTGCTGTCGATCACCGATGACCAGCGCCTGCAAGTCCTGCTGATCGGCTTCTGCTTCGGTGCCTTCCTCGAAGGCGCGGCCGGTTTCGGTGCGCCGGTTGCCATCACCGCCGCCCTGCTCGTCGGTCTCGGCTTCAACCCGCTGTACGCCGCCGGCCTGTGCCTGATCGCCAACACCGCGCCAGTGGCCTTCGGCGCCCTGGGCATCCCGATCATCGTGGCCGGCCAGGTCACCGGCATCGACGCCTTCCATATCGGCGCCATGACCGGTCGACAACTGCCGCTGCTGTCGCTGTTCGTGCCGTTCTGGCTGGTGTTCATGATGGACGGCCTGAAAGGCGTGAAGGAGACCTGGCCTGCCGCCCTGGTCGCCGGCCTGAGCTTCGCCGTCACCCAGTACTTCACCTCGAACTTCATCGGCCCGGAACTGCCGGACATCACCTCGGCCCTGGCTTCGCTGATCGCCCTGACCCTGTTCCTCAAGGTCTGGCAGCCGAAGAAATCCTTCACCACCGCGACCGCCGGCGTCGGCGCCGACGTGGTCAAGACCGGTGCCCAGCCAACCCCTTACAGCTTCGGCGAGATCTTCAAGGCCTGGTCGCCGTTCCTGATCCTCACCGTGCTGGTCACCATCTGGACCCTCAAGCCATTCAAGGCCGCCTTTGCCTCCGGCGGCGCGATGTACAGCTGGGTATTCAACTTCGCCATCCCGCACCTGGATCAGTTGGTCATCAAGACCGCCCCGATCGTCGCCAACCCGACCGCGATCCCGGCGGTGTTCAAGCTGGACCCGATCTCCGCCACCGGCACCGCGATCTTCCTGTCCGCGCTGATCTCGATGATCGTCCTGAAGATCAACTTCAAAACTGGTCTGACCACTTTGAAGGAAACCTTCTACGAACTGCGCTGGCCGATCCTGTCCATCGGCATGGTCCTGGCCTTCGCTTTCGTCACCAACTACTCGGGCATGTCCTCGACCATGGCCCTGGTCCTGGCCGGCACCGGCGCCGCGTTCCCGTTCTTCTCGCCGTTCCTCGGCTGGCTGGGCGTGTTCCTGACCGGTTCGGACACCTCGTCCAACGCCCTGTTCAGCTCGCTGCAGGCCACCACCGCGCACCAGATCGGGGTCAACGACACCCTGCTGGTCGCAGCCAACACCAGCGGCGGCGTGACCGGCAAGATGATCTCGCCACAGTCCATCGCCGTGGCCTGCGCCGCCACCGGCCTGGTCGGCAAGGAATCCGATCTGTTCCGCTTCACCCTCAAGCACAGCCTGTTCTTCGCCACCATCGTCGGCCTGATCACCCTGATCCAGGCGTATTGGCTGACCGGTATGCTGGTTCACTAAAGTGACAGGGGCCGGGCGCCGTTTCCGACGCGCCCGGCAGTTGCCTTCTCACACACATAGCTGCGAGATCCCATGATCATTTCTGCCTCCACCGACTACCGCGCCGCGGCCCAGCGCAAGCTGCCGCCGTTCCTGTTCCATTACGCCGACGGTGGCGCCTACGCCGAATACACCCTGCGGCATAACGTCGAGGACCTGGCCAGCATCGCCCTGCGTCAGCGCGTTCTGAAAAACATGTCGGAACTGAGCCTGCAGACCCAGCTCTTCGACGAAACCCTGAACATGCCGGTGGTCCTCGCCCCGGTCGGCCTGACCGGCATGTATGCCCGCCGTGGCGAAGTGCAGGCAGCCCGTGCAGCGGCGTCGAAAGGCATTCCGTTCACCATGTCCACGGTCTCGGTGTGCCCGATCGAAGAAGTCGCCCCGGCCATCGACCGGCCAATGTGGTTCCAGCTTTATGTATTGAAAGACCGCGGTTTCATGCGCAACGCGCTGGAACGAGCCAAGGCCGCCGGTGTGAAAACCCTGGTGTTCACCGTCGACATGCCGGTCCCCGGCGCCCGCTACCGCGATGCCCACTCCGGCATGAGCGGCGCCAACGCCCCGCTGCGTCGCGTCTGGCAGGCCATGACCCATCCGCAATGGGCCCTCGACGTCGGACTGCTCGGCCGCCCGCACGACCTCGGCAATATCTCCAAATACCGTGGCAACCCCACCGGCCTGGCCGACTACATCGGCTGGCTTGGCGCCAACTTCGACCCGTCCATTTCCTGGAAAGACCTGGAGTGGATCCGCGAATTCTGGGACGGCCCGATGATCATCAAGGGCATCCTCGATGCCGATGACGCCCGCGATGCAGTGAAATTCGGCGCCGACGGCATCGTCGTGTCCAACCACGGCGGCCGCCAGCTCGACGGTGTGCTGTCCAGCGCCCGCGCCCTGCCGGCCATTGCCGACGCAGTGAAGGGCGATATCAAGATCCTCGCCGACTCCGGCATCCGCAGCGGCCTCGACGTAGTGCGCATGATCGCCCTCGGCGCCGACACCGTGATGATCGGCCGCGCCTTCCTCTACGCCCTGGCCACCCACGGCGAAGCCGGCGTGCGCAACTTGCTGGAACTGTTCGAGAAGGAAATGCGCGTGGCCATGGTGCTGACCGGCGCCAAGTCGATCAGCGAGATCACCCGCGATTCGCTGGTCCGCGAACTGGGCGCCTGACCGCGCGCCCGCACTTCATACCGCCTGATTGACCGGGGCACGCGGCGCGCCAGACGCCGTGGCTCCGCGAGGAGTTTGCATGAGCCTGCCCGCCGCGTTCCTGCGCGATGCCGAGCGTCTGATTCCCGCCGATCGCCGCTTCGACGATCCCACCTCGACCCTGGCCTTCGGCACCGATGCCAGTTTCTATCGGCTGATTCCCAAGCTGGTGGTGCGGGTCGAATCCGAAGACGAAGTGGTCGGCCTGATCCACCTGGCCCAGCGCGACCGCGTGCCGGTGACCTTCCGCGCCGCCGGCACCAGCCTGTCCGGCCAGGCCATCAGCGACTCGGTGCTGATCGTTCTCGGCGACAACTGGAACGGCCGCGAAATCCGCGGCCAGGGAGAGCAGATCCGCCTGCAACCCGGGGTCATCGGTGCCCAGGCCAACGCCTGGCTGGCACCGTTCGGACGCAAGATCGGCCCCGATCCGGCCTCAATCAATGCCTGCAAGATCGGCGGCATCGTCGCCAACAACGCCAGCGGCATGTGCTGCGGCACCGCGCAGAACACCTACCACACCCTCGCCGGCCTGCGCCTGGTGCTGGCCGACGGCACCCGCCTGGACAGCGAAGATCCGGCCAGCGTCGCCGCCTTCGAAACCAGCCACGCCGAACTGCTCGCCGAACTGGCCCGCCTTGGCCGGGAAACCCGCGCCAACACAGCACTGGCCGAACGCATCCGGCACAAATACCGACTGAAGAACACCACCGGTCTGTCACTCAATGCACTGGTGGACTACGACCAGCCGCTCGACATCCTGCAACACCTGCTGGTCGGTTCCGAAGGCACCCTCGGCTTCATCAGCGCGGTCACCTACGACACCGTACCCGACCACCCGCACAAGGCCTCGGCGCTGATCGTCTTCCCCAGCGTGGAAAGCTGCTGCCGTGCCGTGACCGTGCTCAAGCAGCAACCGGTCTCCGCCGTGGAACTGCTCGACCGCCGCAGCATGCGCTCGGTGCAGAACAAGCCGGGCATGCCGGAATGGGTGAAAGGCCTGTCGGAAAACGCCTGCGCCCTGCTCATCGAATCCCGCGCCGCCAGTCAGACCCTGCTGCACGAGCAACTGGCGCAGATCATGGCGTCTATCGCCGATTTCCCGCTGGAGCAGAAAGTCGACTTCAGCGAAGACCCGGCGGTCTACAACCTGCTGTGGAAAATTCGCAAGGACACCTTCCCCGCTGTCGGCGCAGTGCGTCAGACCGGGACCACGGTGATCATCGAAGACGTCACCTTCCCCGTCGAACAACTGGCCGAGGGCGTCAACCGCCTGATCCAGTTGTTCGACAAGCATCGCTACGACGAAGCGATCATTTTCGGGCACGCGCTGGAAGGCAACCTGCATTTCGTCTTCACCCAGGGCTTCAACAGTGCCGAGGAAATCGCGCGCTACCAGGCCTTCATGGACGACGTGGCGCAGCTGGTGGCGGTGGAGTTCGGCGGTTCGCTCAAGGCCGAGCACGGCACCGGACGCAACATGGCGCCCTTCGTCGAGCTGGAATGGGGCCGGGACGCCTACGAACTGATGTGGAAGCTCAAGCGTCTGCTCGACCCCAACGGCATTCTCAATCCGGATGTGGTCCTCAGCGAAGACCCGGATATCCATCTGAAAAATCTGAAACCGCTGCCAGCGGCGGACGAGATCGTGGACAAGTGCATCGAGTGCGGCTTCTGCGAGCCGGTCTGCCCGTCCAAGGGACTGACCCTCAGCCCGCGCCAGCGCATCGTCATGTGGCGGGATATCCAGGCGAAAAAACGCGCCGGCGAAGATACCTCGGCGCTGGAGCGCGATTACCAGTACCAGGGCATCGACACCTGCGCCGCCACCGGCCTGTGTGCCCAGCGTTGCCCGGTCGGGATCAACACCGGCGAGCTGGTGAAAAAACTGCGCGGCCAGGTCGCCCATCACGGCAAGACCGCCGACTGGCTGGCGGAGAACTTCCACACCGCACTCAGCGGCGCGCGCCTGACCCTGCGTGTCGCCAACGGCGCCCGTCGCCTGCTCGGCGCACCGCGCCTGGGCCGGATCAGCCAGTCGCTGAGCAAGGCCAGCAAGGGCCGCCTGCCGCAGTGGACCCCGGCCATGCCGCAACCGCTGAAATCGCCGCAGATCAGCCTCGCCAGCAACGATGCGCGACCACGGGTGGTCTACCTGGCGGCCTGCGTCTCGCGAGTCATGGGCCCGGCAGCCGGCGACAAGGAACAGACCTCGCTGCTGGACAAGACCCGCGCCCTCCTTGAAAAGGCCGGCTACCAGGTGGTCTTCCCGGACAACCAGGACAGCCTCTGCTGTGGCCAGCCGTTCGCCTCCAAGGGCTACGCCGAGCAGGCCGAGCACAAGCGCCAGGAACTGCTCAGCGCCCTGCTGCATGCCAGCCGCGGCGGCCTCGACCCGATCTACTGCGACACCAGCCCGTGCACCCTGCGCCTGGTCCAGGACCTGGCCGAAACCCGCCTGGACATGTACGACCCGGTGCGCTTCATCCGCACCCATCTGCTCGACAAGCTGGAGTTCACCCCGCAGGACGCCCCGGTCGCCGTACACGTGACTTGCAGCACCCAGCACCTTGGCGAAAGCCAGGCGCTGATCGACCTGGCGCGGTTGTGCAGCAAGCAAGTGGTGATTCCCGAAGGCATCCACTGCTGCGGTTTCGCTGGCGACAAGGGCTTCACCACGCCGGAGCTCAACGCCCACTCGCTGCGCAGCCTGAAGGACGCGGTGCAGTACTGCGAGGAAGGGATCTCCACCAGCCGTACCTGCGAGATCGGCCTGTCGAGCCATGCCGGCATCGACTATCACGGGCTGGTCTACCTGGTGGACCGGGTCACCCGTCCGCGCGCCATCTGACCGGTGCTGACGACCGGCTGGAACGACGAGCCAGCCAGTCATGACATTCCTGTGAACTCCTTCGAGAGCGGTGCAGTCCACCGCTCAAGGCCCACTCCCGAGGCCTTTCCAGCCAAGGAGATTCACATGAAGCGTACTGCGATTACCGGACTGTTCATGACCGCCGCACTGCTAGCCTCCCCTGTGTTCGCGGCGGACGACCTGTGTACGGCCAACCTGCAGAAGATCGACGACCAGCTGGCCAGTCTCGGCGCCACGTCCGAAGACCTGGTCAAATCGGTGAAGGAACAGGCCGACGATGCGCGGGCCGCGAAAACCGCCGGCAACGACAAGGACTGCATCGCCCTCACCAGCAAGGCCCTGCAAGATCTGGAGAACACCACCAAGGGCGGCGGCAGCCAGTAGGCCAGAGCATCCGGGCGGTGGTGTACGTCGCCCGGATGATGGCGTATACTCCGCCCTACGCGCCTGAAAAGGCGTCAGCTTAGAGCTGAAAAATTGGGGCCGATTAGGATTCGACGCCGGTAGTGAAACTCTAGGTGCATGCCGAGTTGGTAACAGAACTCGTAAATCCACTGTTGCAACTTTCTATAGTTGCCAATGACGAAAACTACGAGGGCTACGCTCTCGCTGCGTAAGCAGCTGAGCCCGCTCTTCTGGTAGCTTCGGCTCCAGCAATCATCAGGGGATGCCTGTAAACCCGAAATGATTGTCATACAGAACAGGATCGCCGTGCAGTACGTTGTGGACGAAGCGGCTAAAACTTACACAACTCGTCCAAAGCACCCTGCCCGTCGGGCGGCTGCGGATTAACTCAATAGACACGGCTAAGCATGTAGTACCGACAGCGGAACACTGGCGGACGGGGGTTCAAATCCCCCCGGTTCCACCAAACATATGTTTCCACATGCTCCCGCATGACTGGAAACGACCTGAAAAGCCCGCCCCGTGCGGGCTTTCTTGTTTCTGAATGCCTCCAAGCGTTTCCCGCACATTCCTGCCCTTCATGTATCCCCGCTGCGCACATCCTCCTCGCCTGGTTTGCGTGGGCGTTAGCCTTGGAACTGCTCTAGCTCACGAGTCCTTGAAGAGGCCCTGCACAAAATAGTTAACCTTAGAGTAACGAAACGCCTGCTCGCTTGATTGATACCCCACCGCTGGCACTTCTAATGTGCCTCCACAGCGGAACTCGTGGAGTCTTCAATGACAATTACAAGACCCTCTCCCCCGCCGCACTGGTCGCGCCGTCTCGGCCAGGCAGGCACCCCCCAAGCTCGACTTCTCCTTCGCCGGCCCGCAGAGCCTGCGCATCAACCCGCTGGTGGATGACGTCCGCGACCGGCCCCGAGTAGATATCCCGACGTCCTGGATCGACTTCGCGCCTGGATACTCTGGACGCACTGCAGCATCAGGAGGAGAACCACAGCCGAAAGCAGTTCCGATTACCGAAGCACAAGAACAATAACTTCGAAGCGTAAGCGAGGATAAAAACAATGATCATCTACGGTGTAGCGCTCATCTGTCCCTTGGCCGATGCCATCACGCTGGAGGACCTCCTGGAAGGGGTGGAAACGACGTGCGCGCGCGCATGAACAGGCGCGCAGGATCGGAAAACCATGCAGTACCCCTGGATGGCGGGTCGCCATCGGATGGAACGAACAAAGTGTCTCGGGAGGATGAATGAGTCCGGAAATCGCAACGATCATCGGTCTGGTGATCATGTTCATCGTAGCCACGGCGCTGCCCATCAACATGGGCGCCGTCGGCTTTGCATTGGCGTTCATCGTCGGCGGCATCTGGGTCGGCATGGGTGGCAAGGAAGTCCTTGCAGGATTTCCCGGCGATCTGTTTTTGACCCTGGTCGGCATTACCTATCTGTTCGCCATCGCCCAGAAGAATGGCACCATCGACCTGCTGGTGCATTGGGCGGTGAAGGCGGTAAGAGGCCATATCGTGGCCATTCCGTGGGTGATGTTCATCGTCACCGCCATGCTCACCGCCTTCGGCGCACTGGGTCCGGCGGCGGTCGCGATCATCGGCCCTGTCGCGCTGCGTTTTGCCAAGCAGTACGAGATCAATCCGTTGATGATGGGTCTGCTGGTGATCCACGGCGCACAGGCGGGCGGATTTTCACCAATCAGCGTGTATGGCGGCATCACCAACCAGGTGGTGCAAAAGGCCGGACTGGACGTCACGGAAATGGCTGTATTCCTCACCAGCCTCGGCTTCAACGTGTTGATGGCGTTCATCTGCTTCTTCGCCTTCGGCGGCATCGCACTGCTGCGCCGCGCCCCTGCCGTGGTCGATGAGCCGTTGATCGCCGGCGCGCAAGCATCGTCGCGCCAGTTTGCCATCGAGGGCCATGGCGCAGTGGTCAGTGCCGGTGGTGGCACCTTGTCCAATGATCCGCAGGCGCTGGATGACGTACGCATCAACCGCGATCACCTGATCACGCTTACCGGCCTGCTGGGCCTGGGCATCGCCGCGCTGGTGTATGACCTCAACGTTGGCCTGGTGGCGATTACCGTCGCGGTTGCCATCGCAGTGGTCTCGCCATCTGCGCAGAAGGGCGCGGTAGACGGCATCAGCTGGTCCACGGTGCTGCTGATCAGCGGTGTGGTGACCTATGTCGCCGTGTTGCAGAAGGCCGGTGCGGTTGACTTCGTCGGCCACGGTGTCAGCGCCATCGGCATTCCGCTCCTGGGTGCACTGCTGGTCTGCTATGTCGGTGGTATCGTCTCCGCCTTCGCCTCTTCGGCGGCCGTACTGGGCGCCACGATCCCGCTGGCAGTACCATTCCTGATGCAGGGCCACCTCAGCGCGGCAGGCGTGATCTGTGCGCTGGCGGTGTCTTCCACGGTGGTGGACGTCAGCCCGTTTTCCACCAATGGCGCGTTGGTGGTGGCTTCGGCTGCGAAGGAAGAGCGCGAAGCGTTGTTCCGTCGCTTCCTTGTCTACAGCGGGCTGGTGGTGGCATTCGGACCGCTGCTGGCCTGGCTGCTGTTCATCGTCCCAGGCTGGATGTAAATCCAGATGAAGAGAGCCGCGCATAGCGCGGCTCTCTTTACAGCGAGATGTTACCTGCAACTTTCAGACTCATTCGCGATCACTAAACGATCTCAAAAAGCCATTTATTCCCGAAACCTCTCCCTCCAGCGTCACACCCGTTGATGCAGAGTCATCCCGCCTCCACTACTCCCTCCCACGGACTCTTCAGCGCAAACGCCCCAAAGACATCGTATAACAATCGAGGCCCTCCTCGATTGATGCTCGATACGGTGCGCTGTCAATCAGGTAAACGCCTCGGCGCTAGCCATCGTAAAGGCATGCAGAGGACACGTAACAAATTGTGTTGTACGATAACACACAACATGACATCCTTGCCTTGAAATAATTTGTCTCAAATCGCCATGCCAGCGCCGAGACAAGCACCGCACCGCTAAAAATAACTCCAGGTGAACCATGAAAATAAAAGGCATCCGTTGGTGGATGGTCAGCCTTGTCACGGCTGGTCTCGTCGTCAACTACCTCGCTCGCAACACCCTGTCGGTGGCCGCGCCCACCCTGATGACCGACCTCTCCATCTCCACCGCCGAATACGCCAAGATCGTCGCCGCCTGGCAGTTCTGCTATGCGCTGATGCAGCCGATCGCCGGCTGGCTGATCGACTTTATCGGCACCAAGCTCGGCTTCGCCGTGTTCGCCCTGGCCTGGTCCGTCGCCTGTGCCGGTGCGGCCCTGGCCAGTGGCTGGCAGAGCATGGCGTTCATGCGCGGGCTGCTCGGCATGACCGAAGCCGCCGGCTTGCCCGCCGGGGTCAAGGCCACCACCGAGTGGTTCCCGGCCAAGGAACGTTCGGTAGCGATCGGCTGGTTCAATATCGGCTCGTCGTTCGGCGCCCTGCTCGCCCCGCCGCTGGTGGTCTGGGCGATCCTGCACAGTGGCTGGCAGCTGGCCTTTGTCCTGGTTGGCGTCGCGGGGATCATCTGGACCCTGCTGTGGATGCTGCTCTACAAGCACCCACGGGACCAGAAACGCCTGAGCGATGAAGAACGCGAGCACATCCTCTCCGGCCAGGAAGCCCACTTCAAACAGGAGAAGCGCGAGCCCGGCGCCTGGAAAAAGATCTTCAAGACCCGCAACTTCTACGCCATCGCCTCGGCGCGCATCCTCTCCGAGCCGGCCTGGCAGACCTTCAACGCCTGGATCCCGCTGTACCTGATGACCGAGCGGCACATGAACATCAAGGAAGTCGCGATGTTCGCCTGGCTGCCGTTCCTCGCCGCGGATATCGGCTGCGTCCTCGGCGGCTACCTGAGCCCGTGGTTCCACCGCTACTTCAAGGTGTCGCTGTTCACCTCGCGCAAGATGGTCCTGGTGTTCGGCGCCAGCTGCATGATCGGCCCGGCCTGCATCGGCCTGGTGGAAAGCCCCTACACCGCGATCCTGCTGCTGTGCATCGGTGGCTTCGCCCACCAGACCCTGTCCGGCGCGCTCTACTCGATCACCTCGGACTCCTTCACCCGCGACCAGGTCGCCACCGCCACCGGCATGGGCGGCATGTGCGGCTACCTCGGCGCGACGGTGTTCACCCTGGCCTTCGGCATCCTGGTCACCCAGATCGGCTACAGCCCGCTGTTCGTGGTGCTGGCGGCGTTCGATATCGTCGCGGCGTTGCTGGTGTGGAAGGTGGCGAAGGAAGTGACTGCGACTCCGGTCCAGCACTCGACAACTGCCACCGGAGGCAATCAGGCCATTGCCTGATACTCACAAACGACAAGGGCCGCAATCGCGGCCCTTTTTTATTGGTCACTGCGCCCCTTGTGGGAGCGGGTTCACCCGCGATTGCGGTAGTGAGCCCAGCATCGCCATCGCGGGTGAACCCGCTCCCACAAGGGTCAGCGTGAGACTGGCTGGTATTGCAACCTGAACCCCAGGCTCGCCTCCTCCCCCTGCTCCAGCAACCTCAACCCCGGCCGTCCCGGCAGATGATGGGCATTGACCGGATGGCTCACCGGCTCGACACAAAAGAACGGCTTGTCCTCGGGACAGAACAGCAAAAAGTAATCCGCCCCAGTGGCCTGGCATTCCAGGCGATACCCCGGCTGCTCGATCACACAATCACCTGCCCAGCCGCTGAATGCATGATCCACCTGCCGCGCCGGCAATCCTGCCAGCTCCATAAAGCGCCAATCCTCGGGAATCTCCGCCTCGTACGACGGCAAACGCCCCTCCTCCGCCAGCCACACCCGGCTTGCCGCAGCCTGCAAGCGGGTCTGTGGATAACGCGGAAAGTACGGATGCAGGCCGAGGCCATACCAGTTGGCTTGCTCATCCAGGTGGGTGACATGCAGATCGAGGTTCAGGCAGCCTTCGTGCAGATGAATATCCAGCGTCGCCTGGTAAGCGAACGGCCATTCGCTGTCGAGGGTCAGGCGCACGCGCCGCTCGCTGTGATGATCCACCTGCCAGGCCTGCTGCCAGGCGCTGCCGTGGATCGGGTAAGGATCATGATCGGTATTCGGCGCCAGCGCCTGCCAGCCATCGGGCCGCTCGAAACCGCCACCGGCGATGCGATTGGACCAGGGCAGCAGCGGATAGCAGCCCAGCCGCCGTGGTGTGCCGGCGGCTTTCGCTTCGTCATCGGCTGGGCGCAGCAGCGGCTGCCCGGTCGCCTTCACTTCCCAACTGACAAGGCTGGCGCCCAGTTCAGGGGCGATGCTCAGGCGGGTCAGGCGGTCTTGCAGGTACAGCTCGGATAAGGCCATCAAGGGCTCCTGTGGATAAGAATCTCAGCCGCTCTTGCGCCAGGTGAGCAGGACGATACCGCCCACCACCACCGCGCCGCCGAGCAGTTGCAGGCCACTCAGGTGCTGGTCGAGCAGGGCCCAGCCCAGCAGCATGGTGGCGATGGGTTCGATATTCATCACCGGCGCGTTCTGCGCCATGTTCAGCCGCGGCACGCAGACGAACAGCAAGGTGAAGGCGATGCCGTACAGCACCACCAGGCTCGCCAGTGCCAGCCAGCCGCCAGCGCTGCCCGGTGCGGACAGGCCGCTGGGCATCACCCCGCTCATGCCGGCGAGCAACATGCTGGAAAACACAATGACCAGGGTCAGCAGGCTGCGCACCGGCCCGCGCAGCGCGGCCAGCTTGTGGTCGGTTATCCACAGGGCGCAGGCGAAGGCACAGGCGGCGCAGAACGCCAGGCTGACGCCCAGGGTCCAGTGCGGGTTGGCCTCGCCGCTGTCGGCAAGGCGCGCCGGCACATCCAGGGCCAGCACCAGGCCGCAGAGAATCAGGCCCATGAACAGCACGCTGCGCCCGGTCGGCCGCGGCCCGCCCAGGGCCCAGCCCAACAGCGCCAGCAACATCGGAAAGGTATTGCCCACCAGCAACGCCAGGGCCACCGGAATGCGCGCCACTGCCGAATACAGGCAAAGGCTCTGGGTGGCGATCAGCAAGCCGAGCAGCAGTTGCCAGGGCAGCGTCCCGGCCGGCAAGCCCAGCGGCTGGCGTTGCCAGGCGAGCAATCCGGCCAGGACCAGCAAGGTGATGCCGGAGCGACAGAGAATCGCCAGCAACACCCCGGTACCGTCATCGAAGGCAAAGCGCGCGGCGATATGGTTGCCGGCGAAGGAACAGGCCAGCAGCGCGAGGAGTGCGATTGCCAGCTTGCGCGGAAACAGCGCAGGAACATCCATGTGCAGGATCCATATAGGAGAGACTCGGCAGGTTTTTGGGGCTGCTTTGCAGCCCTTCGCGAGCAAGCTCGCTCCCACAGGTGCCGTGGTGCCTCCGTGGGAGCGAGCTTGCTCGCGAAGGGCCGCAAAGCGGCCCCAAGGCTTACAGCACGACGCTAGGCAGCCAAAGAGAGATGGCAGGAATGTAGGTCACCGCCATCAGCACCATGAACAGCGCCAGATAGAACGGCAGCAACGCCTTCACCGTGGACTCGATACTGACCTTGCCAATGGCCGAGCCAACGAACAGCACCGCCCCCACCGGCGGGGTAATCAGCCCGATCCCCAGGTTGACCAGCATGATCATGCCGAAGTGCACCGGGTCCACCCCGATGCCCTGGATCACCGGCAGCAGGATCGGCGTCAGGATCAGGATCAGCGGCGCCATGTCCATCACCGTGCCGAGCAGCAGCAACATGAAGTTGATGCACATCAGGATCACGTAGCGGTTATCCGACAGGGTCAGGAACGCAGTGGTGATCTTCGACGGAATCTGCATCAGCGTCATGACGTAGCCGAAGCTCGCCGCAAAGCCGATCAGGATCATCACGATGGAGATGGTCCGCACCGTGCGGTGCATCAGCTTGGGCAGGTCGCGCCACTTGTAGTCGCGGTAGATGAACATGGTCACGAAGAACGACCAGACCACCGCCACCGCCGCCGATTCGGTCGCGGTAAACGCCCCCGTAAGAATGCCGCCGAGGATGATGACCATGGCCATCAGGCCCCACATGGCTTCACCGGCGATCTTCAGCGCCTGGCGCAGCGGGATCACCTCGCCCTTGGGGTAGTTGCGCTTCTTCGCGAAGATCAGGCACAGGCCCATCATCACCGCGCTAAGCAACAGCCCGGGCATCACCCCGGCCATGAACAGCGCACCGATGGACACCGTGCCGCCCGCCGCCAGCGAGTAGAGCACCGAGTTATGGCTGGGCGGGGTCAGCAGCGCCTGCACCGAGCCGCTCACGGTCACCGCCGTGGAGAACTCGCGCGGATAGCCCTTGCGCTCCATCTCCGGGATCAGCACCGAGCCCACCGACGCGGTATCCGCCACCGACGAGCCGGAAATGGCGCCGAAGAAGGTCGAGGCCATGATGTTGACCAGCGACAGGCCACCGCGGACGAAGCCCACCAGCACCCCGGCAAAGGCCACCAGCCGGCGTGACATGCCGCCCTCGGCCATGATCGCGCCGGCCAGGACGAAGAACGGAATCGCCAGCAGCGAGAATTTGTTAACCCCGCCAGCGACCTGGATCATCATCGCCTGCAGCGGAATATCGATCCACCAGGCGCCGATCAGCGCGGCCATGCCCAGGGCATAGGCCACCGGCATGCCGATAAGGATGAGCAGGATGAAGCTGCCCAACAGAATGAAGGCATCCATTTACGCAACTCCTTCGTTTTCTTCGGGCAGGTCGAAGCACACGACCTTGCGGTGGCTCTGGTCACCCAGCAGCAGTTTTTCCAGGACGAAGACCAGGGTCAGCACACCGCCGACCGGGATCGGCGCATAGGTCATGCCGACCCGCACGCCGGGCAGCGAGGCGAGGAACTGGTTCCAGGTCGTGATGCACAGCTTGGCGCCGTACCAGACCATGAAAATGCAGATCGCCACCATCAGCAGCTGCACCAGCAGGCCGACCAGGTTGCGCAGCGGCTCGGGCAAGCGGTCGGTGGCCATGCTCACCGCCATATGGGCACGGGCCCGGTAGCTGGCGGCGGCACCGATGAAGGTGAACACCACCATCAGCAGGATCGATACCGGCTCCGGCCAGCTGGAGCCGGTGCCGAGGATGTAGCGGGCAAAGATGCCCCAGGGAATGATCAGCGACATGGCCAGGATCGACAGCCCGGCGACCCAGATACAGGCGCGGTACAGCGTGTCGTTCATGTGCAGGAAGAACGATTTCATAGGCATCACCAGAGCGGCCGTGCGCAGGACGCACACGGCCGGGTCGTCTTGAAGGGTCCGGTATTACTCGACGGCGTCGATACGCTTCATCAGGTCGGCGTATTGCGCGCCGTACTTCTCGCGGACCGACGCGGTGGCGTCGTAGAAGGGCTTCTTGTCCACGGTGATGAACTCGACACCGGCGGCCTTGAGCTTCTCTTCGCTGGCGGCGGACTTGGCGTCCCACAGCGCGCGCTCTTCGAACTGCGCCTCGCGGGCGACCTTCTTGACCAGCGCCTGCTGGTCAGGGGTCAGCTTGTTCCAGGTGGTCTTCGACATCACCACCGGCTCCGGCAGGATCAGGTGGCTGGTCAGGGTGAAGTACTTGGCGTTCTGGTAGTGGTTATGTTCGAGCAAGGTCGGCGGGTTGTTTTCGGCGCCGTCGATCACCCCGGTCTGCAGGGCGCTGAAGATCTCGCCGGTGTCCATGGCGATGCCGTTGCCGCCCATGGCGTTCATCATGTCGATGAACAGCGGGTTGCCCTGCACGCGGATCTTCATGCCCTTGAGGTCTTCCAGCGAGCGCACCGGCTTCTTGGTATACAGGCTGCGGGTGCCGCCATCCATCCAGGCCAGGGCCACCAGGTTGAATTCGGAATTGGTGATCTTGTCGAGGATTTCCTGGCCGATCTCGCCGTCGATGACCTTGCGCATGTGCTCATGGTCGCGGAACACGAACGGCATGTTGAACACGTTCACGTCCGGCACCACCGGGCCGACGATCCCCAGGCTGACCCGGGCCATCTGCACTGCACCGATCTGCGCCTGCTCGATCACCTCCTTCTCGGAGCCGAGCACGCCACCGGCGAACATCTTGAACTTGAGTTCGCCGTTGCTGCCCTCTTCGAGTTTCTTGCCCATGTTCTGCTCGGCGACCACGGTCGGGTAACCGGCCGGGTGCACGTCGGCGAACTTGATGTCCAGCGCAAAGGCGGACGCAGAGAAGACGAAAGGAAGCGCGGCAAGAAGCAGCTTGCGTTTGAAGGTCATGGTGAAGCTCCGTGTTTTGTTGTTATCCGGTTTGGCTTGTATGACGGCAGGTTGTGCGGTGCAGCGGTCAGTAGTGCGCGGCGGGTTCCTCCAGGCCTTTGGTACCGGGGTCCAGGGCGAACACGCCGCCGGCCAGGGGCTGGTCGGACAGGTCGGTGTTCCCGGGGCGAATCGAAGTGACGAACAGGGTGTCGAGGTTGGCGCCACCGAAGGCGCACATGGCCGGCTTCTTCACCGGCACTTGCAGCGAGCGGTCGAGACGACCGTCCGGAGTGAAGCGGTGGATCAGCCCGGCATCGTTGCCGCAGATCCAGTAGCAACCGTCCTGGTCGATGGCAGCGCCATCAGGGCGGCCCGGGTAGTCGTGCATATCGACGAACACCCGCTGGTTGCTCGGTGTGCCGGTGTCGATGTCGTAGTCGAAGGCCCACACGGTCTGCACGCTCGGGTGCGAGTCCGAGAGGTACATGCGCGTGCCGTCCGGGCTGAAGGCCAGGCCGTTGGGCACCAGCATGCCGTCGATCTGGCGGTGCAGGCGGCCTTCGCCGTCGAAGCGGTACAGCGCGCCAGCCGGCACGCCTTGCTGCATGTCCATGACCATGGTGCCGGCCCAGAAGCGGCCCTGGCGGTCGCAGCGGCCGTCGTTGAAGCGCATGCCGTCGCGGGCATGGCTCACCGGGCTGAGCAGGCGGCTGTCGAGGCGACCGTCGGCAGTGGCGGTCACCTGGAAGATCCCGCTCTCCATGCCCGCCAGCCAGCCATCGCCGCTACGGGCGATGCAGGCCAGCATCTCGTCGCCCTGCCAGACCTGGTGGGCGCCATCCGCAGCACTCCAGCGGTGCAGCTGGCGGGCGGGAATGTCGGCCCAGTACAGGGCCTGCTCGCCGGCGTGCCACACCGGGCTTTCACCGGTGCCGTTGCGGGCGTCGACGATCAGTTCGCAATTCATGGGCCGTGCCTCCTGGCGCGCGGGGTCAGTTGAAGGGGCCGGCCGCGACGAAGGCGCCGCCCTGGTAGACCATCGATGGATCGTCGGCGGCCGGCGCCGGCTGAGCCTCGACCTGGGCGCGGAACACCTCGGACGTGTCCTTGGGCACATAGCCCAGGTGCTCGGCGTAGCGGTTGTCCCACCACACGGTGCGGTTGTCGGAAGCGCCGTAGACGATGGTGTGGCCCACGTCCGGGGTAGTCAGGCCGCGCTCGATGATCTGGGTCAGGTCGTCGTAGCTCAGCCAGGTGCAGAGCATGCGCGGGTTCTGTGGCTGATCGAACGACGAGCCGATGCGGATGCTCACGGTCTCGATGCCGTAGCGGTCGAAATAGAAGCTGGCGACGTCTTCGCCGTAGCACTTGGACAGGCCGTAGTAGCTGTCCGGGCGACGCGGCGAACGGGCGTCGATGCGCTCGTCCTGGCGATAGAAACCGATGGTGTGGTTGGAGCTGGCGAAGATCACCCGCTTGACCCCGTGCTTGCGCGCCGCCTCGTAGATGTGGAACACGCCGCAGATATTCGGGCCGAGGATGTCTTCGAAAGAATGCTCGGTGGACACGCCGCCGAAGTGGAGGATGGCATCGACGCCTTCCACCAGTGCGTGCACCGCGGCCTTGTCGGCGAGGTCGCAGGTCACCACTTCTTCATGGGGGCCAGCGGCAGGTGCCATGGGGCTGATGTCGGACAGGCGCAGAACCTCGGCAGAGCCTTTCAGGCGTTGGCGAAGGATCTTGCCCAGGCCGCCTGCGGCTCCAGTGAGCAGCAGGCGCTTGAGGGGGGTGGTGGTCATGGCCGGCCCTGTATTGTCTGTTGTTGTAGGTTGTCGTATGACTTTGCCGATTATCGACAGGGACTCGCAGACCTGTCAACGCCTGGTTGCGGGGATCGCCGGGCGACCCCCGCAAAGGATCACAGCAGCGACAACGGATAGTTGAAGATCAGGCGGTTCTCGTCGAACTCGTTGTTGCTGAAGTCGCGACGCATGGTCGAGTTGCGCCAGCGGATGCTGAGGTTCTTGAAGGTGCCGCTCTGGATCACGTAGGCCAGTTCCGACTCCCGGGCCCATTCCTTGCCGTCGGTGATCGCCCCGGTGTGCACGTTGTCGCCGCTGATATAGCGGTTCATCAGGGTCAGGCCGGGAATGCCGACGCCGGCGAAGTTGAAGTCGTGGCGTACCTGCCAGGAGCGTTCCTCGGCGTTGTCGAAGCTGGAGTTGTAGCTGTCGTTGGCCAGGGTGCCGCCGCTGGTGCCGTTGACGCGCATCCAGGTGTTGCCATCGACCTTCTGCAGGCCGACGTAGAAGGTGCTGCTGCCGTACTTGGCGGAGAACATCCCCGACCAGGTCTTGTTGTCCAGCTTGCCGGCGCGGGCGGCGCCGTCGTCGTCGCCATGGAAGTAGCCGAGGTTGGCGCCCAGGGTCCAATCGCCGACCGGTTGCAGATGGCTGACCTGCAGGTACTGCTGCTCGTAGACGTCCTTGAGCACCGCGTTCCACAGGCCGAACAGGGTGCGGTCCTGGTTGAACTTGTACTCGCCGCCGACGAAGTTGAAGCGGTCCGACACCCCGCCGCCGTAGCTCATGTCTTCCATGCTTGCGTCGTTGCGCGGGCTGTTGCCGCGGAACTGGCCGCCGTAGAGGGTCAGGCCGGCGATTTCATTGGAGGTCACCTGGCCGCCGCGGAAGGTCTGCGGCAGCGAACGGCCATCGTCGGAGCGCAGGATCGGCAGTACCGGCATCCACTCGCCGACCTTCAGTTCGGTCTTGGAAATGCGCATCTTCCCCGCCACCCCCAGGCGGCCGAAATCATCGGCTGGACGGCCATCGTCATGCCGCGGCAACAGCGCCGTACCGTAGGTACCGCCACCGCCATCGAGCTTCACCGCCCACAGCCCCAGCACATCCACGCCAAAGCCCACGGTGCCCTCGGTAAAGCCCGAGCGGGCGTCGAGGATAAAGCTCTGGGTCCACTCCTCGGCCTTGCTCTGCGGGTTGGCCGGGTTGGTGAAATTGCGGTTGATGTAGAAGTTGCGCAGGCCGAGGGTGGCCTTGGAATCCTCGATGAAACCGGCGGCGCTGCTGGTGGCCGGCAGGCTGGCGAGCAGGCCGGTGCCGAGCAGGGTCAAAGGAAGGGTGTGGCGGATTTTCATTATTGTTGTGCTCCCTGAGGGTGTGGCAGTCCGTCCACCGGGCGCGCGTCGGCGGCCTGCGGCAAAGGGCGGGTGGTTTATCCGGCCCACGGGGGGCCAAGGGTGGAACCGGGTACGCGGGGCGTCAGGCGCCCACGGCGATACGCGACGAGCCGAAGGGGCTGGCCGGGGAAATCGGGATAGGGAAGACGCGCGGGGAAAGCGAAGGTGATGTCGACATGGGTAGCTTCACTGTTTGTAGTTTTTGTTGTGTGTTGTCGTACAACATGGCGAATTATTAGCAAGTGAAAACGAGAGTGTCAACGCTGCGGGAGAGAGAGCCTTGCCATCCGCGCTGAATTTTCTTGAGTTGCTTCGTTAAAGAGCGCTCTAGCATGCGGGCTCTGCCATCAGTGCAGACATACTATGACCAGAGAAAATATCCGCTGGTCGCTCCACCCTTGCACAGACAATGCAATCGCATTACCTTCGTTGCATCTTTCACCAGGCTGGAGCAGAGCATGGTCACCACACTCGAAGTCGAATCCACTCTTACCGATCGCTACCAGACCACAGTGCCGGAAACCGTGCGCCGCGCCTTGCAACTGAGCAAGCGCGACAAGATCCACTACAGCATCCGCCCAAATGGGGAAGTCGTACTTACCCGCGCCCTCGAGCCAGAGGATGATCCGGTGCTGGGTGAATTCCTGGCCTTCATCGCCCGCGATATCACGAAGAATCCACAGCATCTCAAAGTGCTGGATCAGGATTTTGTACAGCGATTGCAAAGCTTGGTGGCGAATGTCGAGATCGACCTGGATGCTCCCCTATCGGCGGATGACGAATGACCTCTGCTCCGCTAGTCATTCATGGCTGGACGATTTTCGCCTATGGGCTTTTCCTCGATCAGGTCGAACGCTTGAGCCAACAGGTCGAGTCGCTAAAAGAAAAGTACCCCGCCACATACCAGCAAAAGAATGCCAGCAAGCGCCTGGCTGCAATTACCCGCCTGGCTTTCGACATCATTCCGCAAGATCCTGGCAAACCTGAGTATCGGCAGGGCAGCACACTGGGCGCTGGGCACAAGCACTGGTTTCGGGCCAAGTTCTTCCAGCAGTACCGGCTGTTCTTCCGCTACCACGGGCCAAGCAAGGTGATAGTGCTGGCGTGGGTGAATGATGAAGACACCAAGCGAGCCTATGAGAGCAACGATGATGCTTATCGAGTCTTCGGCAGGATGCTCGGAAATGGTCATCCACCAGATGACTGGGATGAGCTGCTGAAGGCGTCAACGCTCGAAGCGTCACGGCTGCAATCGATAGTGACTGGCGAGGCAACTTGAAAATCAGGAGCTGGCATGTCGCGTGACGAACCAGCTCCTGCCGAATCAACGGTCAACCAGGACTCAACCTCCAGCCCGCCGCTCGGCAATCCCCCTCAACATCGATTCGGCCAATGCCCGTGAAGCTTCCAGGGTGTGCTGGGTGGCCCAGAGCATGCCGGCCAGGTGACGGTCCTTGACCGTGTCGCAGGCCTGGAGATTGGTTTCGTAGCAGGTCCGCAGCATGACCTCCAGATGCACCAGAGCGTCTTCGATATCAGCACCGGCACAGACGGCGAACAGCGGCGGGTGTTGGCCGTCGCAGGCAGCGAACGGGGTATGCACGGTAAGGGTACGTGGGGATGAAGCGGGTGGATCGGGGACGATCTTTTTCATGACTTTCACCTTGCAAGTGATGCTGTCACGAGTCGCTGTCAAACGAACGGGTGGCAGCTGTACGTGGGTTGACAGACCGAGGCAAGGTATCCCGGCGCGCACGAATGCGCCCCACGCACAGCCGCCATGACACGAACCTTCAGCGCAGGGGCCAAGGCTGGTGAATGTGGCACTGGTGGAACCTTACGGACGGCCTGTCAAAGCCGGTCGTCAAGAATCAACGACGGTGGCAAGACTAGGCAGCGTTTCCCCGGTGCGCAACGACTGAAAGGCCGCGGGAGTATGCTTGGGAATTTGCCTACAAGAAAGTCGGAGATCGGTGAAGTTTCGTAGCTTTATATGGCATGAAACCGAACAGAACAGAGCTGGTGCCTGGTCTTATGCCAATCGCTGGCAAGCCAGCTCCCACAGGTACGGCATGCACCGACCCTGTGGGAGCTGGCTTGCCAGCGATGAGCATGGGTATCTACACATCTCAATCAGACGCAACACGGACCCTGTGGGAGCGGCTGTTAGCCGCGATCGGCGGCGAAGCCGTCGTAAAACCTGAGTCCCAGATCTGCCTGACACACCGAGGGCACTGGTTTTATGGCCGCTTCGCGCCCAATCGCGGCTAACAGCCGCTCCCACAGGTACGCGGCGGCGCATCGTTTTGTGGTGATCTGAAGTTGTGTAGATACCCATGCTGCGATGAGGCCTTCTGATCTACCCCCATCATCAGCCTGTAACCCCCCTCCTCTATCCTGCCCTCCCCCAGCCGCCACCGAAGACCAACAATGCACCGCCAGTCCTTCATGATCCGCTCCGACAACATGAGCACGGACGATTTCGGCGCCCTGTTCACCCGCCAGTTCGGCAACCTCTACGCCGGTATGCCGCGCCCCGACCGCCCGGTGGCCATCGCCGGGGTGTACGGGCGCTACGACGGCATGAGCTTTCGCAACCTGAGCTTCCAGGGCGACCTGCGCACCGGCATGCCCGACACCGACGACGAAATCACCTTCGTCTTCCCCACCAGTGGCCGCATCGTCTTCAGCCACGCCAGCGACCTTGTCGGCACACCGCAGGTGGCCTTGGCCGTGGAGAAAACCTCGGTGAAGTCGGTGGGCTTCATCGATGGCCATTCCCAGTACGGCATGTCGATCCGCCGTTCACTGTTCGCCCGGCGCCTGTCATTGCTGCTGGGCCGGCCGATCCTCCAGCCCGTGCGTTTCCAACCGTTAGTGGACATGACCGCCGACGCCTTCCAGGGCATCAAGGCGATCGTCGGCATGGCTACCGGCAGCGCCTTCGATCCGTTGATGAGCGCCGGTTCGCTGATGCCTGCCCGGCTCCAGGAAATGCTGGTGGATTCGGTATTGGAGGTGTGGCCGCACAACTACAGCGAAGCCCTGCAACGCCCGCAGAAGCTGATCGCACCACGCCACGTGAAGCTGGCGGTGGACTATCTCCAGGCCCATCCCGATGCGCTGGTCAGCGGCGGCGAACTGGCCGCGCTGAGCCATGTCAGCCTGCGCGCCCTGCAGGATGGTTTCCGCCGCTTCGTCGGCACCTCCATCGTCGGCTATCAGCGCCAGGTACGCCTGCAACGGGCCTACGACGCGCTCAGACAAGACGCGTCGCGCTCGGTCAGCGAGATTTCCCTGGCCCTGGGCTTCAGCAATGTCGGGCGCTTCTGCCAGTACTTCCAGAGTGCCTACGGCATCAGTCCGGCAGAGCTGCGCAGGGGCCATCAGAACTGATAACTGGCCTTCAGGTTGCCACTGACACCTTGGCTATCACCGCCAGCAATCACTCCGATATCGGCTCCGACACTGAAGTCCCGCAACCCGGCATTCAGGTTGAAGCCACCACTGAACTGATCACGACTGTCGAACGCCGAACGCTGGTCGACCGCCAGCCCCAGCAACTGCCCTTGGCTGACCACATCATGGTCACCCAGCGCATGCTCGTAGCCGACTTCCAGGCCCGGAGTCAGCTGCCAGCCCGCACCCAGTTGCTGCGGCGCAAAGGTGGCCTTCAGGTTGGCAAAGGCACTGCGCCGGGTTTCCTTGAGCTCATCCACCTGCAAGGCCAGTTCGCTGCCCTTCTCCTGGAAACCATCGAGGTCCACGTGACTGACTCGCACACCCAGGCTCGGCTCCACGGTGACGCCGCTCATCGGCATCCGGTAGCCCAGCGCCAGACTGGCCCCGGCCAGGGTGCCCTCGGTATCGCCCTTGGCCGCACCCAGACCGCCACCTAGCTCACGCTTGCTGTCGTACTCCAGCCAGCCACCATTCACCCCGGCATCGACAAACAGCCCACGCTCCAGGCTATCGAAGGCGAAGCGCGCACCAGCCTTGATGAAGGTCAGGTCGGTGTCCACCTCGCCACCGGCCGCGCCCACGTTGCCGCGGCTATAGCCAAACCCGGCATGGGCACCGAGCTGTTCGGAGAAACGCTGGGTCAGGCCGACCATCAGGCCCTGGGTGTGCTCGTTGCTGCTGGCTGCACGGGCCGAGCCATCGGTGCCCTGGTAACCCGCCAGCGCTGTGGTCCACAGCCGGTACTGGCCGATCTTCAGCTCACTGCCACTGGCGAACGGCGCGGCAGCCTTGTCCAGCAAGGCGCCCTGGCGCAGCAGGTAGCTGGCCGCATCGGCATGCACCTGCCCGCCCACCTGGGCTTCGACGCCACCCAGGCTGCCGGCGTCGATGGCCGATTGCAGGTAGTAGTTGTAGGCGGTGTAGTCGCCGGACAGGCTGCTGTTCTGCAACTGCGTGAGCAACTGCGCACCCGCCGCCGCGTTGCCCTGCAAGCCCGCAGTACCCGGAAGACTGCTGTAGAACACCATCTTGCCGCGCAGCACGTAGATGGTTTCCTGGGACAGGCCGAGGCCTTCCTTGAGGTAGTTGTCCATGCTGCCGTACTCGGCGGTCACTTCATCCAGGCCGGCTTGCAGGTAGCTGGCCTGCACGCCGAGCAGCGGCGCGTAGATCGCCGCCATGCTCGACGGCATCGCGGCCAGGGTCGCGGCAACCCGGGCGGCGGTGTAGTCGTTGGTGGCCAGGTAGTTCTGCATGATGGTGGCGCTGTCCACCCCGGCGATGCTCAGCAGCACGGCAGCGGTCCAGCCGGTGCGGTCCTTGCCCGCCGTGCAGTGGAACAGCGCGGCGCCATCGGCAGCAGCAAGCTCGTTGAACAGCACGGCGAACTGGCTGCGCATGCCGCTATCGCTGACGAAGGCACGGTTGGTCTCTTCCATCATCGCCACCGCCTGGGCAGCGCTGGTGAAGGAGATGCTGGTGATGTTCGAGCCAGAGGTGGTGCTGCCGATGATATCGATGTTCTGGTACACCGCCCCTGTCGGCAGGGTGTCCGGGGTCGCGGCGATCTCGCTGGGGGTGCGCAGGTCGTAGACGTTGGAAATGCCCAGGCCATTCAGCGTCGCCAGGTCGGAAGCAGTCGGAGTCAGGGCGTTGGAGCGATAGAACACGCCTGAGCGCATCACCCCGTCATTGGCTGTGGTGTAGGCCGTGGTGGTCCCGGCGAGATCACGGAAGTTGTCGATGCCGGTCAGGCGCGGCGTGTCGAGGTCGTAGGTCTCGGCAGCATGGGTGGCGATGGACAGGCTGAGGGCGGACAGGGAAAACAGGACACGGAGCAACACGGCGTAGCCTCTTTGCGCAGGATGAGGCGGCTACTATCGTCAGGGCTCTGTGACTGAATATTACAAAATGCCTCGTTGGAAAAATCCCCGCGCAATCTGTCCGTGTCCTGCGTTTTCCGTCCGTTGTGGCTAGCGAAACTGGGCGATCAGCCAGTCCTTCAGACGACAACACGCCGGGTCGTCAGCCACTTCCTCCTTGCAGATCAGGTAATGCACGGTTTCCGCGAACACCAGTTCGTCGCTGACCGGTCGCACCAGGCGCCCCTCGCGCAGCAGGTCGCCGACCAGATGCTCCCAGCCCAGCGCCAGCCCCTGCCCGTCCAGGGCCATCTGCATGAGCAGGACGAAGTCGTTGCTGCTGAAACGCTGCGGGGCCTCGGCCAGGGGCAGCGAGGCACCGTGGGACTGCAGGGCGAACCAGACATCCCAGTCGACCTGTTCCGACAGTTGCGAGCGGCCGTAGGGATTGAGGTCCAGCAACACACCGCGGCGCAGGCCGTCGAGGCTGTCCAGCCCCGGGTTGGCCTCCAGATAGGCGGGCGAACAGACGGGATAGATGACTTCATGGAACAGCGGAATCTGCCGGTAACCGGGACGTGGCTCGAAGATCTTGGTGATGAAGATATCCGGCTCGATGCCCGGCTCCATGGCGAGGAAATGCTGGGTGGTGATGACGTTCACATCGAGGTCGGGGTTGGCGCTGAAGAAGTCCTTCATCCGCCGCGCCAGCCACAACCCGGAGAAGGCCGGGGAACAGCACAGCGTCAGGCTGCGTTTGTCGCTCTTTTCCCGGCGGATGCGCTCGGTGGCCTGGAAGATATTGAGCAGCGAAAGCTGCGCCGCATCGAACAGCGTCGCGCCGGCGGCGGTCAGGGTCACTTCGCGGCCGCTGCGGGTGAACAGCTCGGTACCCAGGTGCAGTTCCAGCTCGCGGATCTGCCGGCTGATCGCCGCCTGGGTCACGCACAGCGCTTCGGCGGCCCGGGTGAAATTGCGGTACTTGGCCGCCGCGACAAAGGAACGCATGGCCTTGAACGACGGCATGGCGAGCAGCGATTGATCGGGCGATGAGCTTTTAGCCATAACAAAAACTGCCTGGTTTCCCGGAAAAAAAGTCGATTCAGAGCGACGGCGCCCAAGCCCTACACTTTATCCCACGATGCGGACGGATGCGTCTGTCATACAAAATCAACAATTCCAGGAGGCGACATGCCTTTCCCCTCCGCCCGTGCCGCCTTCGCCCATGGCGTCCGTGCCCTGCTGCCCCTGACGCCCGGCGTCATCCCCTTCGGTCTGGTCACCGGGGTGATGGCGATCAAGATGGGCATGACCCCGACCATGGCCATCGGCATGACCCTGCTGTTCTATTCCGGCTCGGCGCAGATGGTCGCCCTGCAACTTATCCACAGCGGCGTGATACCGGTGGCCATCGTGGTCACGGCGCTGATCATCAACCTGCGCTTCATCATGTACAGCGCCTCGCTGGCGCCCCATCTGCACCAGCAGCCACGGCGCTGGACCTGGCCGATGTCGTACATGCTTTCCGACCAGTCCTACGCGCTCTGCGTGCTCAAGATGTCATCCGGCGAGCTGGGACGCTTCGCCCCGCACTACTACGCCGGCACGGCGGTGGCCATGTGGCTGGCGTGGAACCTGTCGGTGCTGGCCGGGGTGTTCCTTGGCGGCAGCATTCCGGAAAGCTGGTCGCTGGGCTTCGCCATTCCACTGTCGTTCCTCGCCTTGCTGGTGCCGGGGATCCGCAACCTGCCAGCGCTGGTCGCGGCCATCGTCGGTGGCGGGATTGCCGTGGCGGCGGTGGACCTGCCCTACAACCTCGGGCTGGTCACAGCCTCGATCGGTGGGGTGATTGCCGGGGTGACCGCGGAAAGCCTGCGCAGGAAGCCGTCGGAAACGGCCTGCCTGGCTGAAGGAGAAAGCCAATGAGCGATCTCGGTCTGTGGTGCCTGTTCCTGGTGGTGGGGTTGGGCACCTTTGCCCTGCGCCTGTCGTTTATCGAGCTGTACGGCAACCTGCGGGTGCCGCCGCTGGTCAGCCGGGCGCTGGCCTATGTACCGGCCAGCGTGCTGGCGGCGCTGGTGCTGCCGGCGGTGGTGTATCCGGAGGGGCACGGCGATTTCGTTATCGACAACCCGCAGATCCCGGCGGCGGTCCTCGCTGCGCTGGTGGCCTGGAAAACCCGCAATACCGTGCTGACCCTGGCGGTGGGGATGGGGGCTTTGTGGGGCTTGAAGGTGTTCATGAACTGAGGGGCCTCATCGCTGGCAAGCCAGCTCCCACAGGGTTCTTTGTGGGAGCTGGCTTGCCAGCGATGAGGCCTCAAAAAGCACCGCACCAGTTTGATGCCTCCACCCGCCCCAAAATCAACCACCCTGCCCTTCATAACTGCCCCAGACCTGTTTCCTACAATCCCCCAACCCCTTTACCACGGGCCTTCCTGAAATAATCTGACCACTTGGCCATGTTTTTGCTTTGCAAGCTGCTCAACGCATCCATCCGAGCAGTCCCATGTCCGAATCTCCCCTGCGCCTGGAACTTCGCGCGATCACCAAGCGCTACCCCGGCACCCTGGCCAACGACCGCATCGACCTGCGCATCGCCGCCGGTGAAATCCATGCCTTGCTCGGCGAGAACGGCGCGGGCAAGAGCACGCTGATGAAGATCATCTACGGCGTCACCGCGCCGGATTCCGGCCAGGTGCTGTGGGAAGGCCAGCCGGTGCAGGTGCGCGACCCGGCCCAGGCACGCAAGCTGGGAGTGGGCATGGTGTTCCAGCATTTCTCCCTGTTCGAAACCCTGACCGTGGCGGAAAACATCGCCCTGGCCCTGGGCCGCGAAGCCGGTACGCCGAAGCAACTGGCGCCGCGTATCAGCGAGGTGTCCCAGCGCTATGGCATGGGCCTGGAGCCTGAGCGCCTGGTCCACAGCCTGTCGATCGGCGAGCGCCAGCGGGTGGAGATCGTTCGCTGCCTGATGCAGGACATCAAGCTGCTGATCCTCGACGAACCGACCTCGGTGCTGACCCCGCAGGAAGTCGACGAGCTGTTCGTCACCCTGCGCGCCCTGGCCGCCGAGGGCTGCTCGATCCTGTTCATCAGCCACAAGCTCAACGAAGTCCGCGCCCTTTGCCACAGCGCCACGGTGCTGCGCGGCGGCCGGGTTTCCGGCGATTGCGTGCCGGCCGAGTGCAGCGACCTGCAACTGGCGCGGCTGATGGTCGGCGACGCCGAGGGCCTGGAAGCCAGCTACCCGAAAAGCGCCGGTGGCCTGCCGCGCCTGCGGGTCGACGACCTGACCTGGCGCAACAAGGACCCCTTCGGCACTTCCTTCGAACACCTGCGCCTCGAAGTGCGCAGCGGCGAGATCGTCGGCATCGCCGGGGTCGCCGGCAACGGCCAGGACGAATTGCTGGCCCTGCTCAGCGGCGAGACCCGCCTGCCGACCAACGAGCGCGAACGCATCACCCTCGACAACCAGCCAATGGCCAATCTCTACCCGGACGCCCGCCGCGCTCTCGGCCTGGCCTTCGTTCCCGCCGAGCGCCTCGGCCACGGCGCCGTGCCGGACATGAGCCTGGCCGACAACGCCCTGCTCACCGCCTTCCAGCAGGGCCTGGTGAATCGCGGCCTGATCCGCTCCGGCAAAGTGCTGGAACTGGCCGAACAGATCATTCAGCGCTTCGCGGTGAAGACCCCGGATGCGCAGACCACCGCGCGCAGCCTGTCCGGCGGCAACCTGCAGAAATTCATCTTGGGTCGCGAGATCCTGCAAAACCCGAAACTGCTGGTCGCCGCCCACCCGACCTGGGGCGTCGACGTCGGCGCCGCCGCAGCTATCCACCGCGCGCTGATCGCCCTGCGCGATGCCGGCGCGGCGATCCTGGTGATCTCCGAAGACCTCGACGAGCTGTTCCAGATCAGCGATCGCATCGGCGCCCTGTGCAGCGGTCGCCTGTCGCCGCTCAAGGCCACCGCCGAGACCCATACCGTGGAGGTCGGCGGCTGGATGGCCGGCCAGTTCGATGCCCCGCAAGACGCCGCCTGACGAGAACCTGCCATGTTGTTATCCCTCGAACCCCGTACCCAGCAGTCCCGCGCCATGCTCTTGCTGTCGCCCCTGCTCGCCGGCCTGCTGACCTTGCTCAGCGGGGCGATCCTGTTCAGCGCCCTGGGCCACGACCCGCTGCTGACCTTCCACACCCTGCTGATCGAGCCGGTCAGCGATTTCTACGGTGTCTCCGAGCTGCTGCTCAAGGCCCTGCCGATCCTGCTCTGCGCCCTCGGACTGGCGGTCGCCTACCAGGCGCGGATCTGGAACATCGGCGCCGAAGGCCAGTTGCTGATGGGCGCCCTGGCCGGCAGTGCCCTGGCGATCCAGATCATCGACTGGGACAGCCGCTGGGCGCTGCTCTGGGTGCTGCTCGCCGGCACCCTCGCCGGTGCGCTGTGGGGAGCGCTGGCGGCCTGGCTGCGCACGCACTTCAACGCCAATGAAATCCTCACCACCATCATGCTCAACTACATCGCCCTGAACCTGCTGCTGTTCTTCGTCCACGGCCCGCTCAAGGACCCGGACGGTTTCAGCTTCCCGCAGTCGGCGATGTTCGGTGATGCCAGCCGCCTGCCGGCGCTGTTCGAGGATGGCCGGGTGCATATCGGCCTGTACTTCGTCCTGCTCGCCCTGGTGGCGGTGTGGGTACTGCTGCACAAGAGCTTCCTCGGCTTCCAGATCAAAGTGCTCGGCCTCGACCAGCGCGCCGCCGGCTTCGTCGGTTTCCGCGAGAAACGCCTGGTCTGGCTGGCCCTGCTGATCAGCGGTGGCCTGGCCGGGCTGGCCGGGGTCAGCGAGGTCAGCGGGCCGATTGGCCAACTGGTGCCGCAGGTGTCGCCGGGCTACGGCTATGCAGCGATCACCGTGGCCTTCCTCGGCCGCCTCAACCCCCTCGGCATCCTTGTCGCCGGCCTGCTGATGGCCCTGCTCTACCTCGGCGGCGAGAACGCGCAGATGAGCCTCAACCTGCCGCAGTCCCTGACCGGGCTGTTCCAGGGAATGATGCTGTTCTACCTGCTCGCCTGCGACGTGCTGATCCTCTATCGGCCGCGCCTGAAACTGAACTGGCGCCGCCGCGCCACCCTGGCCGAACCCGCCAGCGCCTGAACTCCCTGACTTTTCCGTTTACCCGCCGCCGCTGGCGCGCGGGCTGAGGCTTCGACTATGGATCTCGATCTGCTGGGCAATATCCTCTACGCCATGGTGCGCTGCGGCACCCCGCTGCTGCTGGTCGCCCTCGGCGAACTGGTGTGCGAAAAGAGCGGCGTACTCAACCTCGGCCAGGAAGGCATGATGCTGTTCGGCGCGGTGATCGGCTTCATCGCCGCCTTCGCCACCGGCAACCTGTGGCTCGGCGTGCTGATGGCCTGCCTGGCCGGCATGCTGCTGTCGGCGCTGTTCGCCCTGGTGGCCCTGGGTTGCCAGGCCAACCAGGTGGCCACCGGGCTGGCCCTGACCATCTTCGGCGTCGGCCTGTCGTCCTTCGTTGGCGCGGCCTGGGTCGGCAAGCCGCTGACCGGCTTCGAGCCGGTGGCGATCCCGCTGTTGTCCGACCTGCCGATCATCGGCCACATGCTGTTCAACCAGGATGTGCTGGTCTACCTGTCCTTCGTTCTGTTCGTGGCGATCGCCTGGGTGCTGCTGAAAAGCCGTGCCGGCCTGGTGCTCCAGGCCGTCGGCGAAAACCCCGACGCGGCCAGTGCCATGGGCCTGCCGGTGCTGCGGGTGCGTACCCTGGCGGTGCTGTTCGGTGGTGCCATGGCCGGGCTGGCCGGGGGTTACCTGTCGCTGGCCTACACGCCGATGTGGGCGGAAAACATGACCGCCGGCCGCGGCTGGATCGCCCTGGCCCTGGTGGTGTTCGCCAGCTGGCGGGTGTTCCGCGTGCTGCTCGGCGCCTACCTGTTCGGCCTGGCCAGCATTCTTCACCTGGTGGCCCAGGGCATCGGCGTGAGCTTCCCGGCCAACCTGCTGGCGATGCTGCCTTACGTCGCCACCATCCTGGTGCTGGTGGTGCTGTCGCGGGATGCGATCAAGACCCGGCTGTATGCGCCGGTGTCGCTGGGGCAGCCGTGGAAAGTGGGGCGGTGACGCTGATGGCCTCATCGCTGGCAATGCCAGCTCCCACAGGTATCGCGTGCACCGCAGAACCTTGTGGGAGCCGGCATTGCCGGCGATGAGGCCAGCAGCAACTCCGCACCAGCAATGGGCAAGCACAAACCACTAATGCACCAGCCCAGCCCGCTACCAGGCCCAGCTTCCCCAGAAATTCATTATTTGCCCACATGGTCAGCTTTTTGCAGTAACCGAAACGCCCGACACGGACACTAGAAAAGACCCACAGGAGCCCACCCCAGATGCAACAGAAGAAAAGCAAAAACCTGCTGCGCACCCTGGCCGCCGCCATCGGCCTCAGCACCGCACTGTCCGCCTCCGCCGCCGATCCGCTGAAGGTCGGCTTCGTCTACATCGGCCCGGTCGGTGACCACGGCTGGACCTACCAGCACGAGCAGGGCCGCCAGGCGCTGATCAAGCAATTCGGCGACAAGGTCGACACCAGCTTCGTCGAGAACGTACCGGAAGGTGCCGACGCCGAGCGGGTCATCCGCAACATGGCCAAGGGCGGCTACGACCTGGTCTTCGCCACTTCCTTCGGCTACATGAACCCCACCGCCAAGGTCGCCAAGCAGTTCCCGAAAGTCACCTTCGAGCACGCCACCGGCTACAAGCAGGACAAGAACCTCGGCACCTACCTGGCCACCTCCTATGAGGGGCGCTACGTCGGCGGCTACCTCGCGGCGAAGATGACCAAGACCAAGAAGATCGGCTACGTCGCCTCCTTCCCGATCCCGGAAGTGCTGCGCGATATCAACGCCATCCAGCTGGCCCTGGACAAGTACAACCCCGGCACCGAGATCAAGGTGGTGTGGGTCAACTCCTGGTTCGACCCGGGCAAGGAAGCCGATGCCGCCAACGCCCTGATCGACCAGGGCGTCGACGTGCTGTTCCAGCACACCGACAGCCCGGCGCCGATCCAGACCGCCGAACGTCGCGGCGTGTACGCCGTGGGCTATGCCTCGGACATGGCTCACTTCGGTCCCAAGGCGGTGCTGACCTCCATCGTCAACAACTGGGGCCCGCACTACATCAAGAGCACCCAGGCAGTCATGGACGGTACCTGGAAGTCCCAGGACTACTGGGGCGGCCTGGCCGAAGGCACCATCGAGCTGCCGATCAGCGACCTGGTTCCGGCCGACGTGAAAAGCGGCGCCGAGCAGATCATCGCCAGCATCAAGGACGGCTCGTTCCACCCGTTCACCGGCCCGATCATGGACCAGTCCGGCGCCGTCAAGATTCCTGAAGGCAAGGTGGCCAGCAACGCCGAACTGGCCGGCATGAACTACTACGTCAAAGGCATCACCGCGCAACTGCCGAAGTGATTGCCGGGCGGGAGCGCCGGTCGCTCCCGCCTGCTGCTGTGCCGCCATCCCTCCTCAACGAGAACCGCGCACAAGGTCGGCCCCCGCCGATCTCTTCGCTGCCTGGGTACGAGAAGACTCGCAGCAACACGGAGCGCGCAGCCCTGCCCGCTCCGTACTTCTTGGAGCCACTGATGAACACCCTGCCGATCATCGATATCGCCCCGCTGTACCAGAACGATCCCGCCGCCCGCCACGCCGTCGCCAGACAGATCGACGCCGCCTGCCGCCAGTGGGGCTTCTACTACATCAAGGGGCATCCGATCGCGCCCTCTCGCATCGCCGAACTGAAAGCCATCGCCGAAGACTTCTTCGCCCGCCCGGCCGAGGAAAAGCTGCGCATCGATATCACCCAAAGCGCGCACCATCGCGGCTACGGCGCCATCGCCACGGAACAGCTCGACCCGAGCCGGCCGAGCGACCTCAAGGAAACCTTCGACATGGGCTTCCACATGAGCGCCGATCACCCGGACGTGCTCGCGGAAAAACCGCTGCGCGGGCCCAACCGCCACCCGGACGTGCCGGGCTGGGAGGCCCTGCTGCAACAGCACTACGAGGACATGCACCAGCTTTCCCTGACCCTGCTGCGGGCCATGGCCGAGGCTCTGGGGATTGAAGAAGACTTCTTCGACCAGCGTTTCGCCGAGCCGATCAGCGTATTCCGCATGATCCACTACCCGCCGCGGCAAACCGCCAGCAGCGCCGACCAGCAAGGCGCCGGCGCGCACACCGACTATGGCTGCGTGACCCTGCTCTACCAGGACAATGCCGGCGGCCTGCAGGTGCAAAGCCTGGACGGCGAATGGCTCGACGCGCCACCCATCGAGGGCACCTACGTGGTCAACATCGGCGACATGATGGCGCGCTGGAGCAACGACCGTTACAAGTCCACGCCGCACCGGGTGATCAGTCCGCTGGGGGTGGATCGCTACTCCATGCCGTTCTTCGCCGAGCCGCACCCGGACACCGAAATCGCCTGCCTGCCGAACTGCTCCGGCAGCGACAACCCGGCCAAGTACCCGGCGGTGTCGTGCAGCGCCTACATGCTCTCGCGCTTCGCCGACACCTACGCCTACCGACGCGAGGAAGCCAAGGCCTGAACCCCGTGATGGCGCAATGACGCGCCATCCTGAAGCACCTTTTTCACCGCCAGCGCCGCGCAACCTCAACGTTGCGCGGCGCTGTGCGTTTGCAGGCCAGGAAAACCGTGAATACGACGGAAATATTACGATTTCTGTCCAAAAGGACAGGAATTGGCACCGATCCTGCTCTATCGGAAAAGCCTGACCAACACGACAGGTTCACCACTTGAAAAACACAAAAAATCAGGAGCTTTCGATGACGCGCACCACCACTTCCATGCTGCTGGCAGGCGGCTTGCTGGCAACCGGTCAGGCCCTGGCCGGCGACCTTCTGCTGTGGCAGGACAACAGCCTCACCTACCTCAACGGCATCGACTTCAAGGTCGATCCGCCGAAGCAGCAGACCGTCACCTTCGAACACGCCAGCGGCTGGAGCTTCGGCGACCTGTTCGTGTTCGTCGACGGCATCAAGTACAACACCGAGGCCACCAACGGCGCCGGCGACGGCCACAGCTTCTACGGCGAAATCAGCCCGCGCCTGTCGTTCGGCAAGATCAGCGGCGCCGACCTGTCGTTCGGCCCGATCAAGGACGTGCTGCTCGCGGCCACCTATGAATTCGGCGAGGACGATGTCGATTCCTACCTGATCGGCCCGGCCGTGGACCTGAACATTCCCGGCTTCGACTACTTCCAGCTCAACACCTACCTGCGCACCCCGGACGGCAAGCGTGACGGCAAGAACGTCTGGCAGATCACCCCGGTGTGGAGCTACACCGTGCCGGTGGGCAACTCCAACGTTGTGATCGACGGCTTCATCGACTGGGTGGTGGACAACGACAAGAGCTACCACGCCAACTTCCACTTCAACCCGCAGATCAAGTACGACCTGGCCAAGGCCATGGGCTGGGGCGAGAAGTTCTACGTGGGTGTGGAATACGACTACTGGAGCGACAAGTACGGCATCAGCAACGACAGCTACCTGGGCAAGGAAATCCTTGGTGGTACCGACCAGAGTGCGATCAGTTTGCTGGTGAAGGCGCATTTCTAAGCGGTGCCTGCACCGGCCTCATCGCTGGCAATGCCAGCTCCCACAGGATTCGCGGCGTACCCGATACCTGTGGGAGCCGGCGTTGCCGGCGATGGCGTCAGGCCTGGCACCCTCTCCCCACCCACTTGCGCAGGAATCCATCCAGCTGCTCCACATCACCTGCCGCTGTTCTCGGCGCACTCCCCGTCTGAGCCCGCTCCAGCTCAGTCTCCACCAGCGCCTGCAACACCGGCCACGGCGCCCCCGACTGCGCTTCGCCTGAGCGCCGCTTGATACGCAACAGCTCGTCGATCTCCGCTCGCTGCACCGGGTCATCCAGCGTCGCCTCGAGCAAGGTCTCGAACACCATCGGCGGTCGGCCCAGTCCCTGGTCGATCCAGCGCACCGCACACAGCGGCCGCAGTGCATAGAAGTACTTCTTGTAGCGGACCTCATCACCCGTGAGGTAAACGCGATAGTTCTTCTTCATCATCGCCAGGTAATGCGCCCGCACCGCCGCCGGCGAGTAGAACGCCACCGCCAGCTCGCGCAATCCCGCCACCGCGTCGTCGTCCTGCCGGTACACCAGCGGCGAGTCCAGCCATTCGAGCAGGGTCGGGTTTGACTTGCGCACCAGCCGCAAGGCCTTGCGCAATTCCCAGCCACACAGGTCGAGCTCGTCGCTCAGCGGCCGTTCCAGCACATCCCGCGGCTCGTCCACGCGCAGGTACCACTCCGGCCGGTGGACGTAGACGAAGCGCACGTCATAGTCGCTGTCCGGCGAGGCGAAGCCCCAGGCGCGACTGCCCGACTCGCAGGCATACAACACAGTCACCTGGTGCTCGCGCTCGATCCGCTCCAGCTCTTGCAGTACCCGCTCGCGCATGGCGGCGGGCAGTGGATGTCGTTCATCCATGTTCATCGGCATGTCTCCTTTCTCAACCCTTCACACACACCACCTGCCGCAACGTGTGCACCACTTCCACCAGCGCCCGCTGCGCCCGCATCACCGCGTCGATATCCTTGTAGGCCATCGGGATCTCGTCGATCACGTCCTTGTCCTTGCGGCACTCCACATGGGCGGTGGCGCGCTGCTGATCGGCCACGGTGAACTGCTTCTTCGCCTCGGTCCGGCTCATGACCCGGCCGGCACCATGACTGCAGGAGCAGAACGATTCTTCGTTGCCCAACCCGCGGACGATGAAGCTCTTCGCGCCCATCGACCCGGGAATGATGCCGAGCTGGCCCTTCTGCGCCGATACCGCTCCCTTGCGGGTGACCAGGATGTCTTCGCCGAAATGCCGCTCCTTCTGCACATAGTTGTGGTGGCAGTTGACCGCTTCGAGGCTGGCCTCGAACGGCTTGCGGATCACCGTGCGGGCGGCCGCGACCACCGCCGCCATCATCAGCTCGCGGTTCTGCCGGGCGAAGTCCTGGGCCCAGCCCACCGCTTCGACGTAGTCGTCGTAATGACGGCTGCCTTCCTCGAAATAGGCGAGCTTGCGGTCCGGCAGATTGGCGATGTGCTGGCGCATGTCGGCCTGGGCCAGTTCGATGAACAGGCTGCCGATGGCATTGCCGACGCCACGGGAGCCGCTGTGCAACATGAACCAGACCCGATCCGCCTCATCCAGGCAGACCTCGACGAAGTGGTTGCCCGTCCCCAGGGTGCCTAGGTGCGCGCGGTTGTTGGTCTTCTCCAGCTTCGGGTACTTGTCGGTGATCGCCTTGAAGCGCCCGGCCATCGATGCCCAGGCCTGGTCGGCCAGTGCCGGCACGTCCTGCCAGGCGCCACGGTCGTGACGGCCATGGGTCTTGCCATGGGGTACCGCCTTTTCGATGGCGCTGCGCAGGCCGAACAGGTTGTCCGGCAGGTCCGCCGCCACCAGCGAGGTGCGCGCGGCGAGCATGCCGCAGCCGATATCCACGCCGACCGCCGCCGGGATGATCGCGCCCTGGGTCGGGATCACGCTGCCGATGGTCGAGCCCATGCCCAGGTGCACATCCGGCATCACTGCCAGGTGCTTGAAGATGAACGGCATGCGCGCCGTGTTCAGCAGTTGCTCACGAGCGCCCGGGTCCAGCGGTACGCCTTCGATCCAGGCCTTTACCGGCTTGCCGTTGGCCACTTCCAGCAGCTTGTAGGTGGTGTCTTTCATTACCTTGTTCCTTGAGTGCGAAGCCGGCTCAGGCCGGCTTCAGCGTTACCAATCCATTCAACACCTGATCGAGGCCGCCGAACACCGAGATTCGGTCGATGCGTTCGGCCACCCGCTCCAGGGTTTCCAGTTCCTTCAGGCGCAGGGCGACGGGGTTTTCCTCCATCACCTTGGCGGTGTTGAGCAGCGAACGGGTCGCCGAGGTTTCCTCGCGACGGCGGATCACGTTGGCCTGGGCCGACTTTTCCGCCTCCACCACCTGGGCCAGCAGGGTCTTCATCTCGCCGGGCAGGATGATGTCGCGCACGCCGAGGCTGCTGACCTCGATACCGCTGCCGCGCAGACGTTCATCCAGGTGCGTGGTCACCGCTTCGTCGATCAATTGCTTGTTCTCCAGCAACTCGTCGAGGCTGCGGGTACCCACCGCCGCACGCAGACCGAACTGCAACTCGCGGTAGAGGTGCTCCTGCGGCTTGCTCAACTGGCCGAAGGCGGTCAGCACATCGCTGTAGCGCCAGCTGGCGACCAGGTTGAGACGCAGGCTGACCTTGTCGCGGGTGAGAATCTCCTGGCCACTCACTTCCAGCGCCTGGATCCGCGTATCGACGGTTTCCACCGTCACTTGCCGGTTGAAGCGCCAGAAACCGTACTGCCCGGCCGCCAGCAACTCCACCACCGCACCGTCCACTTTCAGCAGGCCGACCTGGTAGGCCGGCACCTGCACCATCAGCACCGCGTCCAGCCCGGCAATAGCGCGCCCCCGTTGGACCGGCTGGTTGAAACGCGCCACCAGGACCGGTTCGAGGCGGTAGTGCTGGCTGAAGTCGATGCGCTCCAGGCGCTGCTCGGTCTGGCCTTTCCAGTACAGACGACGGGTGCCGGGGACGAGGATCTCCACCAGTTGGCCGTCCTCGTAGCGCAGACCGACTTCGTCGCTGCCCACATCCATGCTGATGAAATAGCGCTCCACCAGCGCCGGCTCGGACTGGCGCAGGTAACCGGCCAGGCGGTGCTCGAACAGCGGGCTGTTGAGGCTGAAGGTTTCCACGCTCAGGCGATTGTGCAGGTCGAAATGGCGATGGATGCCCGGTTCGAGAATGGCGACGAAGTCCCCTTCCGAATAGAGCAGGCCACGTTCGTTCTTCTTCACGTTGAAGCGCTTGAGCAGTTTCATGTTCTGTTTTCCTTTTTCGTTTGTCCTTGGGTGCCGGTGTTCGCCGACCCGTCGGGTACTGCGGATGAAGCCTGGGAGAGACGACGCGTCCGGACCTCCTGGTCCCCTGGCCGAATCCGTCGGCCGACGTGCGCCTTGTCCCCTGCCCGATCCGCGTACCGGGCGGGCCGGCGGTGGTGCTGTGAATGCAGGTTGCACATCCACCTCACCGCACCGGCGGGTACTGCTATCGATAAGTAGCTGCCTTAACAGGGCAGTGTTCGAGCGGGATTCGAACCCGCGTCCAGCCATCCGTGATGACCGCTCTACCTGACTGAGCTATCGAACGATGCGAGCAGGATTCGAACCTGCGCCAGATCACCCGTGGGTGATTGCTCTACCGGACTGAGCTATCGCAACTGACCTCGTTGTTCCGCGGCGGCATGCACGACACCGACACCTTGCGGTGGGCTCGGGCACCGGCGGGGTTGGTAACCCCTGCCCGTAGGCCGTGGAGCGATGGTCGAAAGGGATATAGCGAGGGGCGTGCCAGGTTTTGAATCGCTTGCGATGAAAATATTTAACTTATTGATTTAAAAGGAAAATAAACAATAAAGACAAAGCTCTACTCTGATCGAATATGAACTGAACGCTGATAATTCGTATATTTCTTTATCGTTATTTATCTTTTGGGATAAACCATGCAAACAACGAAAACCGTCGCCTTCGGCTTTCTCGGCACCACCCTCGACCGCGTCGGCAAGGGTGAGGCGCGCTGGCAGCATTGGCGCCCCAGCGTAAGCCTGTGCCAGCACGCGGACCTGCCCATCGACCGCCTGGAACTGATCCATGGCCTGGACGCCCGCGACCTCGGCCTGGCCCAGCGCATCGCCAAGGACATACAGCAGATCTCCCCTCGCACCGAGGTGCGCCTGCAACCCATGGCGCTGGCCAACCCCTGGGATTTCGAGGAGGTCTACGGCGCCCTGCACGACTTCATCAGCGCCTACCCGGTGGACACCGAGCACGAGGACTACCTGGTACATATCACCACCGGCACCCACGTCGCGCAGATCTGCTGGTTCCTCCTCACCGAGGCGCGCTATCTGCCGGCGCGCCTGGTGCAGACCCAGCCGTTGCGTAGGCGCGACGAGTCGAAACACCCCGAGGGCAAGGTCACCCTGATCGACCTCGACCTGTCGCGCTACGACCGTATCGCCACGCGCTTTCGCCGCGAGCACGAGGAAAACCAGACCTTCCTCAAGTCCGGCATCGCCACGCGCAACGCCGCGTTCAACCGCTCCATCGAGCAGATCGAACGGGTCGCCGGGCGCTCCCAGGCACCAATGCTGCTGATCGGTCCGACCGGTGCCGGCAAGTCATTTCTCGCCCGGCGCATCTACGAGCTGAAACGCGCGCGACATCAATTCCAGGGCCGCTTCGTCGAGGTGAACTGCGCGACCCTGCGCGGCGATGGCGCCATGTCGGCGCTGTTCGGCCACGTCAAAGGCGCCTTCACCGGCGCGCAAAACGCCCGCGAGGGGCTGCTGCGCGCAGCGGACGGCGGCATGCTGTTTCTCGACGAGATAGGCGAACTGGGCGCCGACGAACAGGCCATGCTGCTCAAGGCCATCGAGGAAAAACGCTTCTTCCCGCTGGGCTCGGACCGTGAGGTCAGCAGCGACTTCCAGCTGATCGCCGGCACCCACCGCGACCTGCGCGAGCGGGTAGGCGAAGGCCTGTTCCGCGAAGACCTGCATGCCCGCATCAACCTGTGGACCTTCGAACTTCCGGGGCTGGCCGGGCGCCGCGAGGACATCGAACCGAACCTGGATTTCGAGCTGCAACGACATGCCCAGGAACAGGGGCAACTGGTGCGCTTCAACCTCGAAGCTCGGCGACGTTACCTGGACTTCGCCCACTCACCGCAGGCGCGCTGGGCCGGCAACTTCCGCGAGCTGTCGGCGTCGATCACGCGCATGGCGACCCTCGCCGACAGCGGGCGGATCGACGAGGACGGGGTGGAGGAAGAAATCGCCCGCCTGCGCCGGGCCTGGGGTACAGCAGCGCCAGCCGAGCCGCTGCGCGAGTTGCTGGGCGATGGCGTCGATGCACTGGACCTGTTCGATCGTTTGCAATTGCAGGCGGTGATCGAGGTGTGCCGGCAAGCGCGCAGCCTGTCGGAGGCCGGCCGGCAGTTGTACGCGGTCTCGCGGCAGGCGAAGCAGACGCCGAATGATGCGGATCGGTTGCGCAAGTATCTGGCGCGGTTTGGGTTGGAGTGGGATCAGGGGGTCAGGCGTCGGGAGTGAGGCACTCATCGCTGGCAAGCCAGCTCCCACAGGTTCGCGGTGCACTCGATCACTGTGGGAGCTGGCTTGCCAGCGATAAGCATGGGTTTCACCCCTCCTTGGACAACGGCACGCCCGGCCGCGACTTGGGCCCGGTCAGCCCCCAGACCAGCAAGCCGATCACCGGCACGAAAACCACGAAAACAATCCACATCATCTTGTTCTCCGCCCGCGCCGGGCTGCCGATGATGCGCTTGATGGCCCAGACCTCGAGCAGCGCCAGCAGCACCGCGAGGGTGATCCATAGATGTCCGTGTTCCATAGGCTGTCTCCCGCATGAATGTTTCCATTAGGCGAAGTGCAGGCATGGGGGTTCATTCGGATTTTTCCCCGGCACTTCAACCCTCGGCACAAGCACGGGGTTTTCGGACTTCAGGCAGAAGTCGGCTCATTCAGCGATCTTCCCCGTAAATTGGATCCAAGTATCCGTCAAGATTGGTAATGTAAATTATTTGTAATTGTGAAAATTTCGTAATTAAATCGCGCCCAGTTTTTAAAAGGGAACGATTCTCATGAACAACAACAGCACTTCCGCCTTGCCTCCCCGCCGCCTGCTGGCTTCGGCCATCGGTCTGGCCGTTGCCTCCTCCGCCACCGCAGCACTTGCCGAGCAGAGCAAGCCCGTCGAACTGGACGGCCTGAGCATCCAGGCCACCCAGGACCAGGGTTCGCGCACCGAACAATCAGCCTCGGCGAAGTACGCCAAGCCGCTGGTGGATGTACCGCAGACCATCACCGTGGTCCCGCCCAAGGTGATCGAGGAACAGCAGGCACTGAGCCTGCGCCAGGTGCTGTCGAACGTTTCCGGGATCACCTTCAACGCCGGTGAAGGCGGCGGCGGTTCGGGTGACAGCATCAACATCCGCGGCTTCTCGGCCAACAGCAACATCCAGATCGACGGCCTGCGCGACAGCGCCCAGACCACCCGCAGCGACACCTTCAACATCGAGCAGGTCGAGGTGATCAAGGGCCCCAACTCGGTGTTCGGCGGTGCCGGTACCACCGGCGGCAGCATCAACGTGATCAGCAAGACGCCAAAGGACCAGGCCTTTACCCGCCTGGGCGGCAGCATCGGTACCGACAGCTACTACCGCATGACCCTGGACAGCAACCAGCCTCTGGAAGGCGTGGGCCACGACAGCGCGTTCCGCATCAACCTGATGGGCCATCAGAACGATGTGCCCGGCCGCGACGAGATCGACCGCGAGCGCTATGGCATCGCCCCGTCCCTGCGCCTGGGCCTGAGCGAAGACACGCGCCTGACCCTGAGCGCCTTCCACCAGAAGGATGACAACCTGCCGGACTACGGCGTCCCGGCCCTGGACGGCAAGAAGCTCGCCGGCGTCGATCGCGAGAGCTACTTCGGCTGGAAGAATCTGGACAAGGAAGAGATCGAGCAGAGTTCGTTCACTGCCAACCTGGAACACGACTTCAACGACAACCTGCGCCTGCAGAACCTCACCCGATACAGCCAGGTGGCCCGCGATACCGTGGTGTCGGCGTCCCACGTCAATACCGTCGGCGTGCCTGCCGGTCGCTACCTGCCGGCCGGCCCTCAGGCCTACGGCCGCGATGCCACCACCGAGATGTGGATCAACCAGACCAACCTGATCGGTAATTTCGATGTGCTCGGCATGCGCCACGACCTGGTCACCGGCGCGGAAATCTCCCGCGAAACCCTCGACCTGAAGACCTACAACCATGGCCTCGGCACCGCGCTCTATCCAAGCACCGGCTACGACCTGAGCAACCCGCCCGGCCACTGGAACGGCCCGGCAACCAAGACCGTCAGCGGCTACACCGAGACCGAGCTGACCAACCAGGCGCTGTATGTCTTCGACACCATCGCCTTGCATGAACAGTGGGACCTCAACCTTGGTCTGCGCTACGACCGCTTCGAAGGCAAGGCCCACGGTTATTCCGCAGCCAAGGTGCGTACCTCGACCTTCGAGTCGAATGACGACAAGGTCAGCGGTCGCGCCGGACTGGTCTACAAGCCGGCGGAAAACGGTCGCATCTACCTCGCCTGGGGCAACTCCTTCAACCCGTCCGCCGAAAGCCTCGCCTCCAGCGGCGGCGGCCTGAGCGCGACGACCCAGAACGTGGAACCGGAAAAGAACGAAACCTGGGAGCTGGGCACCAAGTGGGAGCTGCTGGACAAGCGCCTGGAACTGGACGCGGCGATCTTCCGCGTGACCAAGGACAACGCCCGCGAAACCATGGCCGACAATTCGACCCAACTGGCCGGCAAGCAGCGCGTGCAGGGTGTGGAAGTCGGCGTGACCGGGCATATCACCGAGCAGTGGGACGTGTTCGCCAACTACACCTTCCTCGACAGTGAAACCCTCAAGGCTGCCGATACCGCTGCCGGTATCGCCCGTGAAGGCCAGGCCCTGGGCAACACCCCGCCGCGTTCGCTGAACCTGTGGACCACCTACGAGCTGCCTGCCGGCTGGACCCTGGGCTATGGCGCGCGCTATGTCAGCGAGCGCAACGTCAGCTCCAGCACCACCGCCAAGCTGCCGGACTACTGGGTGCACAACGCCATGGTCGCGTACAAGGTCAACGACCACCTGGACCTGCAGTTGAACGTGAACAACCTGTTCGACAAGGACTACGTCGAGCGCGTACGCCAGCAGAACGGCACCGCGGCGCGGTCGTCGGCGATCGAGTACGGGGATGCGCGCTCGGCGATTCTGTCGGCGACCTACGCCTTCTGATCGAAGGCCTCATCGTCGGCAAGCCAACTCCCACAGGGTTATGAACCGCGGTCACTGTGGGAGCTGGCTTGCCAGCGATAGCAGTAGTGAATTGACCTACGTCATCGCTGGCAAGCCAGCTCCCACAGGGGCAGTGAAACCGGCTGGGCGCCAAGCCACAGCGATGGCGAGTCAGAAACTCAGGCAGATCTTGCCAAAGTGCTGGTTGCTTTCCTGATAGCGAAACGCTTCGACGATCTGCTCCAGCTCGAACGCCTTGTCGATCACCGGCCGCAGGCCGTTGCCATCGATAGCGCGGATCATCGCCTGCTGATGGGCGCGACTGCCCACCAGCACACCCTGCAGACGGATCTGCCGTACCAGCGCCTGCACCAGCGGCAACTGCCCGGCCACGCCGGTGAGGATGCCGATCAGCGATACATGCCCGCCGATCCGCGCAGCGATCATCGATTGCTCCAGGGTCGCCGGGCCACCCACCTCGATCACATGATCCACGCCCCGGTTATCGGTCAGGGCGCGAACCTTCTCGCCCCAGTTCGGCGTGCTGCGGTAGTTGATCACCTCGTCGGCGCCCAGGGTCTTCAGGCGCTCCAGCTTCTCGTCGCTGGACGAGGTGGCGATCACCGTGGCCCCCGCGGCCTTGGCGAATTGCAGGGCGAAGATCGACACGCCACCGGTGCCCTGGACCAGCACCGTGTCACCCGGCTTCAGCGAATCGTCGGCCATCAGCGCGCGCCAGGCAGTGACACCGGCGGTAGTCAGGGTTGCCGCTTCGGCATGGCTGTAGCCCTTCGGCGCGCGGGTGAACGAGGTGGCGCGGGCGGTCACCAGTTCCCGGGCATAGCCATCGATGCCATCACCCGGCACCGTGGCGAAGCCTTCCACCTGCGGCTGGCCATCGAGCCAGTCGGGAAAGAAGGTGCTGACCACCGCATCACCCACCGCGAATTCGCTGACGCCCTCGCCCACCGCGATCACCTCGCCTGCGCCGTCGGCCATGGGAATGCGCGGTTCGCTCGGCCCCCACATGCCGCTGACCACGGCGAAGTCGTGATAGTTGAGGGAGTTGGCGTGCAGGCGCACGGTGATCTCGCCTGCTGCCGGGGCCGCCGCCTCGGCGCTGCCCAGGCCGACCTTGTCGTAGCCGCCGCCGGGTTGAACGTAGATGGCTTTGCTCATGACCTCTCCTGAATCGAGCCGTTACAAAAGGAACGATCGACAAGTTTTGGCGCGCAATCGAAACGGGTCAAGCCGCCCCGCTTGCAGAATCGACCAACAGACCACAATATTGCGACTAATTATCAATTACCCTTCCCGCCCGCCATGCCCACTTCCGAACAAGCCGCCCTGCATGCCCTCTACAGCGAACACAACGGCTGGTTGAAGAACTGGCTCCGCGCCCGCCTGGGCAATGCCAGCGATGCCGCCGACCTGGCCCAGGACACCTTCATCCGCGTGCTCAACGCGCGCAACGCACAGAGCATCCGCGAGCCACGCAGCTACCTGGGTTCCATCGCCCATGCGCTGATGGTCGACAAGTTCCGCCGCCGCGCCGTGGAGCAGGCCTACCTCGCCGAACTGGCGGCGCGTCCCGAGCAGACCGTGGACTCGCCGGAGACCCGGTTGCTGATCCTGGAAACCCTGATCGCCGTGGACCGCCTGCTGGACGGCCTTGGCGAGCGCACGCGCCAGGTGTTCCTCGCAGTGCAACTGGAAGGCCTGAGCTACTCGGCCACCGCCGCGCGCCTGGGCATCTCGCTGAATACGGTGAAAAAGCACCTGGCCCGCGCCATGACCCATTGCCTGCTGCTCACGGACGACTGACATGACCCAGCCCCTCGACCTGAGCACGCTGGAGGCCGCCGCCCACTGGTACGTGCGGCTCAACGCGGGCACGCCCGATGAAGCACTGCTGCGCAACTGGCAGGCGTGGCTGGGCCAGCACCCGGCCAATGCCCGGGCCTGGGCACGGGTGGAGAAGGTCCAGGCACAGATGGGCCAGTTGCCGGTGGAGGTTGCCTTGCCGACCCTGGCCGGGGTGCGCGCCCGCCGCCGCGCGGTGCTCAAGACCCTGTCCCTGCTGCTGGCCGCCGGCGCCGCTGGCTGGATCGTCCGCGACAGCAGCACTGGCCAGGCCTTGCTGGCCGACCTGCGCACCGGCAAGGGCGAGCGGCGCACCTTGACCCTCGCCGACGGCAGCACCCTGCAACTCAACACCGACAGCGCCCTGGACATCGATTTCGACGACCGGCAGCGCCTGCTGCGCCTGCACCACGGCGAACTCAGTGTGCAGACCGCCAGCGATACCCGCGCCCGTCCCTTCCTGGTCCAGACCGCCGAAGGCCAGGTCCGCGCCCTCGGCACCCGCTTCTGCGTGCGCAGCGATGCCGGCATCAGCCGGGTCAGCGTGCAGCAGCACGCGGTGGAAATCCGCCCGCGCGACCAGGCGGGCCAGGTGCTGCGCCTGGAGGCAGGGCAAAGCGTGCGCTTCGATAGCCAGCGGATCGCAGCACCCGAGGCCAGTGCGCCCGGGGCCGATGCCTGGACCCAAGGCATGCTCACAGTGATCGAGTGGCGCCTGGGTGATTTCGTCGCGGAACTGCGCCGCTACCGCAGCGGGGTCGTGCGTTGCGACGAGCGGGTCGCCGACCTGCGCCTGTCCGGCGCCTTTCCTATCGACGACACCGACACCCTGCTGGAAAACCTCGCCGCGTCGTTGCCGGTAAAGGTGCGTTACCTGACCCGCTATTGGGTGAGCATCGAAGCCGCCTGAAAAAAATTTCGCCAGGGGGTGGCCATTTTCAAGCGGCAAAACGGCTACGGACATAACGCAGCCTGCAGAGCTGCCTTCTGCCCCGCCACCCGAAAGGAACACCGCATGCCCCCGTTCTTCCCGCGAGCATCCATCCCCCTGGTTCGAGCTGTGCGCCTGGCCCTGTTCGGCCTGCCGCTGGCGTCCTTGCCGCTGCTGTCAGTGGTACCCGGCCAGGCCATGGCCCAGGCCGCCACCCAGCAGTTCCAGATCGCGGCCGGACCACTGGGCACCGCCCTGAGCCTGTTCGCCACCCATGCCGGAATCACCCTGACCTTCGACGCCCGCCAGACCCAGGGCCGCCAATCCGCCGGCCTGCAAGGCGACTACAGCATCGACGAGGGCCTGGCTCGCCTGCTGCTCGGCAGCGGCCTGCGCGCCCAGCGCCAGACCAATGGCGGCTATGTGCTGGTGCCGGCCAGTGGCGATGGCAGCCTGGACCTGGGCGCCATCAGCATCGATGGCCAGGCGCTGGGAGAAACCACCGAAGGCTCCGGCAGCTACACCACCGGGGTAACCCGCACCGCCACCAAGCTGCCGTTGTCGATCCGTGAAACGCCGCAGTCGGTGACCGTGGTCACGCGGCAGCAGATCGACGACCAGGGCGCCAAGAGCATCGCCGATGTGCTGCGCAATACCCCCGGTGTCTCGGGTCAGGTCTACGACAGCGAACGCACCGAATTTTCCAGCCGTGGCCTGGTCATCACCAACTACCAGTACGACGGGGTCAACACGGTCTACGACGGGGTCTACAACGAAGGCATCACCCACGTCGACATGGCCACCTACGACCGCGTCGAAGTGCTCAAGGGCGCCACCGGCCTGATGACCGGCTCGGGCGATCCGTCGGCCACCGTCAACCTGATCCGCAAGAAACCCACCGCACAGTTCCAGGCCTCGCTGACCGGCAGCGCCGGCTCCTGGGACAACTACCGTGGCGAAGGCGATATCTCCGGACCGCTCAACGACTCGGGCAGCCTGCGCGGACGCTTCGTCGGCGCCAAGCAGGACCGCCAGGGCTACCAGGACCACTACCAACTGAAGAAGGACGTCTGGTACGGCATCCTCGAAGCCGACCTCAGCCCCGACACCCTGCTCACCGTCGGTATCGACCAGCAGACCACCACGCCCCGCGGTACCTCATGGACCGGCAACCCGGTGTACTTCGCCGATGGCAGCCGCACCAACTTCTCGCGCTCGTTCAACCCCGGCGCCGACTGGAGCCGCCGCGACTTCCAGAGCCGCACCTATTTCGCCAGCCTGGAGCAGGCCCTGGCCAACGACTGGAGCCTCAAGCTCAGCCTCAACCAGATGGTCTCCGACCACGACACCCGCCTGGCCTCGGCCAGCGGCGGCAACCCGGTCCGCGCGACGGGTGACGGCATGTTCTTCTACTGGGGACGCTGGGAAGGCCACCGCGTGCAGAACAGCGCCGACCTGAGCCTGTCCGGCCCGTTCAGCCTGCTGGGTCGCCAGCATGACCTGGTGATCGGCTTCAACAGTTCCACCTCGCGCCAGACCGGCGCCACCTGGGACACCAGCCTGTTCGGCATGGTGCCCGGCAGCATCTACGACTGGCGCGGCGAGATCGCCCAGCCGGACTTCCAGAAGAACGGCAAGTACGAGCAGAACAAGCGGCAGAACGGCGCCTACCTGGCGACCCGGCTCAAGCCACTGGACGACCTGTCGGTGATCCTCGGCACCCGGGTCAGCACCTTCAAGTACGACGAAAACTACGACTACGACGGCCTCAGCGCGAGCTTCCCCGACAGCCGCGCCAGCTATGAACAGCACGGCGTGGTCACGCCCTACGCCGGGGTGGTCTACGACCTCGACGACACCTGGTCGGTGTATGCCAGCTACACCTCGATCTACCAGCCGCAGACCTACAAGGACGCCAACGGCTCGACCCTCGATCCGGTGGAAGGCGACAGCTACGAGACCGGGATCAAGGCGGCCTTCCTGGGTGGCAAGCTGAACGCCAGCCTGGCACTGTTCCGCATCGAGCAGGACAACGTCGCCGAGTCGATCGGCACCAATCCGCTGACCAACGAGGGTATCTACAAGGCTATCGACGGCGCGACCACCAAGGGCCTGGAGCTGGAAGTGGCGGGCGAACTGGCGGAGGGCTGGAACCTCTCGGCCGGCTACACCTACGCCCGTACCCGCGATGCCGACGAGCAGCGCATCTTCGGTTTCCCGATGACCACCACCAAGCCCGAGCACCTGATCCGCCTGTTCACCACCTATCGCCTGCCGGGGGCGCTGGACAAGGTCACGGTGGGTGGCGGCCTGAACTGGCAGAGTGCGTTCTACGGCAATATCTGGCACCCGGTGAACAACGACTACAGCCGCATCAAGCAGGGCGGCTACACCCTGGTCGACCTGATGACCCGCTACCAGTACGACGAGCACCTGAGCTTCACGGTCAATGCCAACAACGTGTTCGACAAGCGCTACCTGAGCGGGCTGGGCAACTTCGACACCACCTACTACGGCGAGCCGCGCAACCTGATGCTCACTACCCGCTGGGATTTCTGAGGCGGCCAAAGAACCTGTGGGAGCGGCTGTTAGCCGCGATGGCGTCGGTGAATTCACCATCGCAATCGCGGCTAACAGCCGCTCCCACAGAGACCGCGATCAATGCCCCAGCAGCACCTGCAACGCCCGGCAATCGGCAGCATGCCAGTCGGTCAGCTCCGGCCACGGGTTGTCCGGCAGGTTGACCAGCACCGTGCGAGTGCCCGCCGCACGGCCGCAGTCCAGGTCAAAGCGGTAGTCGCCGACCATCACCATCCGCGCCGGCGCCACGTCCCAGGCTTCGGCCAGCTTCAGCAAGCCGCCCGGATGAGGCTTGGGCGGCGCCTCATCGCGACCGAGAACGCTGTCCACCGGGAAACACTCCGCCAGGCCGATGGCCTCCAGCGTGACATGCGCCAGTTCCCGGGCATTGCGGGTCAGGATGCCGAGCTGGTAACCGCGCCCGGCCAGCTCGCGCACCAGTTCCACCGCGCCCGGTGCCGGCTGCGAGGCAATCGCCAGATCGCGCTCGTGCTCCAGCAACCAGGCGTGCTTGGCCTGCGCTTCGGCGGCAGGCAAGGCGGCGAGGTGGGTGAGAATGTCGTCTTCAGGCGGGATGCCCAGGGCTTCGCGGATCGCCGCGAAGTCGTGCACGGCCACGGTCAGGGTGCCGTCCATGTCGAACACCCAGTGGCGAATCTCGGCGAGCTTCATGCCCAGTCCTTGCGGTGACGAATGAGGCCTTCCTGGCACGACGAGGCTACCAGTTGCCCGGCGCGGTTGAAGATGCTGCCGCGGGAGAAGCCGCGACCATTGCCGGCCCACGGGCTATCCATCGCGTACAGCAGCCACTCATCGGCGCGCAGGTTCTGGTGGAACCACAACGCATGGTCGAGGCTGGCGAGCTGCATGTCCTTGTGCCACACGGACTTGCCATGGGGCATCAGCGAGGTGGTCAGCAGACCGAAGTCCGAGGCGTAGGCCAGCAGGTACTTGTGCAGCGCCGGCGCGTCCGGCAGCGAACCGTCGGCACGGAACCAGGCGTACTTCACCGGATCGCCGGGCTTGGGATTGAACGGATCCTTCTCGGTGACCGGGCGCACTTCGATCGGCTTGGGGCACAGCAGCTTTTCCCGCAGGTGCTCGGGCAGGTGATCGGACATGAGCTGGGCCAGCTCCACTTCCGACAGCAGGTTTTCCGGGCCGACCACATCGGGCATCTGCGCCTGGTGCTCGTAACCCTCCTCGTCGTACTGGAACGAGGCGCTGCAGGTGAAGATCGGGTTGCCCTTCTGGATCGCGGTCACCCGCCGGGTGCTGAAGCTGCCGCCGTCACGCACGCGGTCGACCGAGTAGACCACCGGCATGCTCGCGTCCCCCGGACGCAGGAAGTAGCCATGCAGGGAGTGCACGTGGCGCGCCTCCTCGACCGTCTGGCTCGCCGCCGACAGCGATTGGCCGAGCACCTGGCCGCCATAGAGCTGACGGAAGCCCAGGTCCTGGCTGCGGCCGCGGAAGAGGTTTTCCTCGATCGCTTCCAGACTCAACAAATCCACCAGATCGTCCAACACATGGCTCATTCGAGATTCTCCAAAGCAAGGCCCAGGCGGCAAATGATACAGGGTTTGTCATTACTGGCCCGTATGTTCGCTGATTCAGCCGCGCAGGGTGGCCTGCCACTGGGCACGGTTGATGCGGTACAGCACATGGGGACGCAGAGGGTGACCGGGCTCCAGCTTCGGATGCTCGAAGTCGCCGGCGGGATCGGCCTGCATGCCGATGGCCTGCATCACCTTCTGCGAGGCCAGGTTGTCGCGGGTGGTGAAGGACACCACCTCCTGCAAGCTCAACTGGGCGAAGGCGCAGCGCAGGCTGGTCCAGGCCGCTTCGCTGGCGAAACCCAGGCCCCAGTGACGGCGGGCCAGGCGCCAGCCGATTTCCACCGCCGGGGTGAAGTCGGCGTCAAAACCGACATTGAGAAGCCCGGTCATGCCGATGAAGGCCCCGGTGTCCTTGCGCTCCAGGGCCCACAGGCCGTAGCCGTATTCGGCGAAATGGCCGCGGATGCGCCCGATCAGCGCGGCGCTTTCCAGGCGTGTCAGCGGCGCCGGGAAATAGCGCATCACCTGGGGATCTGCACACAACGCGGCAAACTCCTTGAGGTCATCGTCCTGCCATTGGCGCAGCAACAGGCGCGCACTTTCCAGCTCAAGTATCGGCGTCATCACGGCTCCAGATTCAATGGCCTCGCAGTCTACAGCGTAGGCAGGCAATGCTGGCCCTGCATGGCCATCATCGAGCGGCGCTGGCGCAGCTCGCCGGGCAACTGGCAAGATCGCCCGATTGCCACCAGCGGACCGACCATGCGCCTGCCTCTTGTCTACCACGACGACTACAGCCCGGAATTCCCCCCGGAGCATCGCTTTCCCATGGACAAGTTCCGCCTGCTGCACGATCACCTGATCGCCAGCGGCCTGACCACCGATGCCGAGCTGCACCGTCCGCAGATCTGCCCCAACGATATCCTCGCCCTGGCCCATGACCGCGGCTATATCGAGCGCTACATGAACGGCGAGCTGTCCCGCGAGGACCAGCGCCGCCTCGGCCTGCCCTGGAGCGAAGCCCTGGCCCGGCGTACCGTGCGCGCGGTGGGTGGCTCGCTGCTGACCGCCGAACTGGCCCTGCAGCACGGCATCGCCTGCCACCTGGCCGGCGGCACCCACCACGCCCACTACGACCACCCGGCGGGCTTCTGCATCTTCAACGACCTGGCGGTGATCAGCCATTACCTGCTGGAGGCCGGACGGGTGCACCGGGTGCTGATCTTCGACTGCGACGTGCACCAGGGCGACGGCACCGCGCGGATCCTCGAACACACCGCGGATGCGATCACCGTGTCGCTGCACTGCGAGCAGAACTTCCCCGCACGCAAGGCCCGCAGCGACTGGGATATCCCGCTGCACCGCGGCATGGGCGACGCCGAGTACCTGAAGATCGTCGACGACGCCCTGAACTACCTGCTGCCGCTGTACCAGCCAGACCTGGTGCTCTACGACGCCGGGGTCGACGTGCACAAGGACGACGCCCTCGGCTACCTGCAACTCACCGACGAAGGCGTCGCCGCCCGCGATACCTGCGTGCTGCGCCACTGCCTGGGCCGGGATATCCCGGTGGTCGGGGTGATCGGCGGCGGCTACAGCAAGGACCGTGAAGCCCTGGCCCGGCGCCACGGCATCCTCCATCACAGCGCACAACGGGTGCTGGATTACCCACAATGACTGTGGAACCGCTTGTGGATAACCTGCGGGAAAGCCCTTTTACCCCTTTGAAACCGGGGCTGCGCGGACTCTGATCGTTTTTTGTACAGTGCCCTGCCCGGCCCGCCTCGGGTAGAATGCGCGGCCCACTTATCCCCAGCCTGCCGCCGCCATGACCGATTCCCGCCCCTCCGCTCCCGCCCACGTCGCCATTGTCGGAGGCGGCCCCGCCGGCCTGATGGCGGCCGAAGTCCTGGCTCTGGCCGGGGTCCGGGTCGATCTGTACGACGCCATGCCCTCGGTGGGGCGCAAGTTTCTCCTGGCTGGAGTTGGCGGGATGAACATCACCCACTCCGAGCCCTACCCGGCCTTTATCTCGCGCTATGCCGAGCGCAGCGGGGAAATCGCCGCGCTGTTGCAGGGCTTCGATGCCGACGGCCTGCGCGAGTGGATTCACGGCCTGGGGATAACTACCTTCGTCGGCACCTCGGGCCGGGTGTTTCCCAGCGACATGAAAGCCGCGCCGCTGCTGCGCGCCTGGCTCAAGCGCCTGCGCGATGCCGGAGTGGTTATCCACACCCGGCACCGCTGGCTGGGCTGGAATGACCAGGGTGCCTTGCGGATCGGTTATCCACAGGGCGAACTGGCGATCACCCCGGACGCGACCATCCTGGCCCTCGGCGGCGGCAGTTGGGCGCGTCTGGGCTCGGACGGCGCCTGGCTGCCGTGGCTGGCCGAGCGGGCTGTAGATATCGCCCCGTTGCAGGCGGCCAACTGCGGTTTCGAGGTCGCGGCCTGGAGCGATCTGCTCAAGCAGAAGTTCGCCGGAGCGCCGTTGAAGAACATCGCCCTGAGCCTGCCGGGGCAGGCGCCGCGACTCGGCGAGTTCGTCCTGACCGAGAGTGGTGTGGAAGGCAGCCTGGTGTATGCCTGGTCGGGGCAGGTTCGCGAAGCCATCAACCGCGACGGCAGCGCCACCCTGCTGCTGGACCTGTTGCCGAACCGCACTGTGGATAAAGTTGCCCAGGCACTGACCAAGCCGCGTGGTTCGCGGTCGATGGCCAAGCACCTGCACGGGCAGTTGGGGCTGGACGGGGTCAAGGCCGCGCTGCTGCGCGAGCTGACCGGGCCGGAGGTGTTTGCCGATCCGCAGCAACTGGCGGCGGCGATCAAGGCCCTGCCTATCGTGCTGGTACGGCCGCGGCCGCTGGACGAGGCGATCAGCAGTGCGGGCGGGGTCAGGTTCGAGGCGCTGGACGAGGGGTTGATGCTGAAGCAGGTGCCGGGGGTGTTCTGTGCCGGGGAGATGCTCGACTGGGAGGCGCCGACTGGGGGGTATCTGCTGACGGCCTGTTTTGCCAGTGGCAAGAAAGCGGGGTTGGGGGTGCTGGAGTGGCTTGGCCGTAAGTGACGGGTTGTGTGTACCGGCCTCATCGCCGGCAACGCCGGCTCCCACAAGGTCCGGCGGCGTGCGCAATACCTGTGGGAGCCGGCGTTGCCGGCGATGAGGCCCTCAAGAACAAAGCAAAAATCAGGGCTTGCGCTTCTTCGGCCCGGTATTGAACGAAGGCACCTTGCGCACTGCCTTGGCCGGTGCCGCTGGCGCATCGCCGCTGTCCATCCAGCGTCCCAGGCTGCCCTTGGCGCCACTGACCTTGGGCTTCTTCGGTTTCTTCGGCTTTTTCAGGATCTGCCCGCTGGCATCGGTCACCGGCACCCGGTGGTCCGGCTCGAAGCCCGGCTCGTCGTGGCGTGGCAGGGTCTTGCGGGTCAGGGTCTCGATGGCCGAGAGCAGTTGCACTTCATCGGCACACACCAGCGAGATCGCCTCGCCGGTATTGCCCGCGCGACCAGTACGACCGATGCGGTGCACATAATCCTCGGCAACGATCGGCAGGTCGAAGTTGACCACCAGCGGCAGGTCATCGATATCCAGCCCGCGCGCCGCCACGTCGGTGGCCACGAGGATCTGCACTTCCCGCGCCTTGAAGCTGTCCAGCGCGCGCTGGCGGGTAGCCTGCGGGCGGTCGCCGTGGATGCCGTCGGCATTGATGCCCATGCCCACCAGGCGCTCGACCAGTTGGTCCACACCGTTGCGGGTCTTGGCGAACACCAGCACCTGCTTCCAGCGCTGCTTGCGCAGCAAGTGGCAGAACAACTCGGCCTTGCGCTTTTTATCCACAGTGACGATCCACTGCTTGACCGTGCTCGCGGTGACGTTGCGCGGGCTGACCTCGACGCTCAGCGGCTCCTTGAGCATCTGCCCGGCCATCAGGCGGATCTCGTCGGAGAAGGTGGCGGAGAACAGCAGGGTCTGGCGCTTGACCGGCAAGGCGGCGTAGATCGAACGCAGCTCTTCGGCGAAGCCGAGGTCGAGCATGCGGTCGGCTTCGTCCAGCACCAGGGCCTGGAGCTGGTTGAACTTCACCGCGTTCTGGCGGAACAGGTCGAGCAGTCGGCCCGGGGTCGCCACCAGCAGGTCGATGCCCTTGCGCAGCTTCATCATCTGCGGGTTGATGCTGACACCGCCGTACACCGCGTAGGTGCGCAGCGGCAGATGCTCGGCATATTCACGGATATTGGCGTGAACCTGCTCGGCCAGCTCGCGGGTCGGCACCAGCACCAGGGCGCGAACCGAGTTGCTGGCGACCTGGGCGCCTTCGAGGGTCAGGCGCTGCAGCAGCGGCAGGGCGAAGCCGGCGGTCTTGCCGGTGCCGGTCTGGGCCGCGGCCATCAGGTCGCGGCCGGCCAGCACGGCGGGAATCGCCTGGGCCTGGACCGGCGTCGGGGTGTTGTAGTTGAGGCCGTCGAGGGCACGCAGCAGCGGTTCGATCAGGCCGAGTTTGGCGAATGTCATGGAAATACCGTCAGGGGAATTCGTGCAATGGCGCGAAGTTTACCCTGTTCGGCGGTGCTTCACCGAGTCCCGGACAGTTTCGCCGCCATCACTGGTTGCTCCGGCGCCTTGCGCCATTGCGGGATGCCGATCAACACCACCGCACCGATGATCACCGCCATCGCCAGGCACTCCTCGGCACCGATCTGCTCGCCGGCAAACAGGATGCCCAGCAGCACCGCCACCGCCGGGTTGACGTAGGCATAGCTGGTGGCCGCCGCCGGACGCACATGCTTGAGCAGGTACATGTAGGCACTGAAGGCGATGATCGAGCCGAACACCACTAGGTAGGCCAGGGCCCCCCAACCGGCGGCGGTCGGCATCTGGGTCAGGCGCTCGCCGCTCAGGGCGCTGCCGAGCAACAGGGCGACGCCGCCCACCAGCATCTCCGCGGCACTGGCCATCGGCCCCTGGGGCAGCGGCAGGCTTTTGCTCCACACCGAACCGAAGGCCCAGGCCGCTGCGGCGAACAGGATCAGCGCCGCGCCGAACGGACTGGCCTGGAGATTGGAGCCCAGGTTGAGCAAACCAATGCCGACCAGCCCAAGAAAGATCCCCGCCCACTCCAGCCGCGTATTGCGATGGCCGAAAAACAGGCCGAACAACAAGGTGAACAGCGGCACCGTCGCCACCGCCAGCGCCGCCACGCCGGATGCAACCCCGGCATGCTCGGCCAGGGTCACCCCGCCGTTGCCGCAACTGAGCAGCAACACGCCGATCACCCCCGCCGCCTTCCATTGCTGCCAGGTCGGCGCCGGCACCCCGCGCCAGCGCAGGAAGCCATACAGCAGGCTGCCCGCGATCACGAAGCGCAGGCCCGCCATCAACATGGGCGGCCAGGATTCGACGCCAATGCGAATGAACAGGTAGGTGGAGCCCCAGACCAGATAGAGGGCAAGGAAGGAACCGATCAGCAACCAGGGAAAACGACGGGAGGCAGACATGGGGGGCTCGTATTTGAGTAGTTGTGGCGCTAGTTTAAAAAGCGCCACTAGTAAAATTAAGTTTCAAAAAACGCTTATCGAGCCCCTGGACTTTCGAAAGAACGGATCTTCCAGGCATTTCCCTTCGTTTTCACAAGGCCCCTTGCAGACCCCATGGACAAGTACGATCGCATGCTCCTCGCCGCCCTTCTGGAGAACGGCCGCGCCTCCTTCGCCCAGCTCGCCCGCACGGTGAATCTCTCGGCGCCGGCGGTGGCGGAACGGGTGGCCAAGCTGGAGGCCGGCGGGGTAATCACCGGCTACCAGGCCAAAGTCGACATGAGCAAGATCGGCCTGCCGATCCAGTGCGTGATCGAGTTGCGCCTGGCCAGCCACGGCAACCAGCAGGCCTACGAAGCGCTGACGCAGATTCCCCAGCTCACCGAATGCCACCGGGTCACCGGTGACCCCTGCGTGATCATGCAGGCGGCGGTGGGGTCGATGCCGGAGCTGGAAGATCTGATCAACCGCGTGGCGCAGTTCGGCTTCAGCAAGACGTCGATCATTCTCTCCAGCGCGGTGGAACGGCGAGTGCCGCTGGGGCAGTTGGAGAAGAAGGCTTAAGTATTTGCGAATACCGTGGGAGCGAGCTCGCTCGCGAAGGGCCGCAGAGCGGCCCCAAGGCTTAACGGTATTTGTTCAGCATCTCGCGAACCTTGGCGGCAGGAACTTTCTGCAACTTGCACAGGAAGGCGTGATCGAGCTGTTGCAGACCATGGGTCTGGCGCAGTTCGCCCACGAGGTGCTGGAGCAGGTTGGCGGCCATTTCCGCATCGGCCATGGCCCGGTGCGCGGTGCCGGTGTCGGGCAGCCCGGCCCAGCGGGTCAGGGTGCCGAGCTTGTGGTTCGGCGCCGCCGGCAGCAGGCGCCGCGACAACAGCAGCGAACAGGCGAAGGACTGGCTGCGGCTGCGGCCGATACGGCTCAGTTCGTAGTCCCAGAACTTCTGGTCGAAGGCCGCGTTGTGCGCCAGCAGCGGCGTAGTGCCGACAAACTCGGCCACTTCGTTCATCACCCGCTCCACCGGCGGCGCGCTGCGCAGCATGGCGGTGGTGATGCCGGTGAGCCCGGCGACGAAGGCCGGTACCGGCACGCCAGCGTTCATCAGGCTCTGGTAGCGCTCGACAATGCGCCCCTGCTCCAGCATCACCACCGCCACTTCAGTGGCACGGCAGCCGGCGCCGGGGGTGATGCCGGTGGTTTCAAAGTCGATGACAGCGATACGTTCCACGAAAAACCTCAGTGTTTGAGCAGCAGCGCGCCTTCGATGGGCACATAGCGGGAAGCGGCGCGGATCAGCGAATGGGCAGTCAAGCCGGGGACGCCGTAGGCTACGGCCTCGACACCGTGGCGCTGGATCACCCGCTCCAGCAGCAGGTCGAAATCACCGTCGCCGGAGGCCAGCACCACCTGGTCGACGCGGGGGGCGGCGTCCACCACATCGAGGGTGATGCCCACGTCCCAGTCGCCCTTGGCCGAGCCATCGGCACGCTGGATATAGGGCTTGAGCTTCACGGTGAAACCGAGGTTACGCAGGATCTGCTGGAATTGCTGCTGCTTGGCGTCGCCGCGGTCGATGGCATAGGCGAAGGCCTCGACGATCTCGCCGTCGCGGCTCACCTCTTTCCAGAAGGCGGCGTAGTTGAAATGGCAGCCATAGGCCTGGCGCACGGTGTAGTAGAGGTTCTGGACATCGACGAACAGGGCGATTTTCTTCACCACCACCTCCCTTCACAACGGACCTGGGCCCCAAAAAGGGCCCAGTATGCCATGCCATCGGTGTTGTGGTGGATTCGATGGCCTCATCGCTGGCAAGCCAGCTCCCACAGGTTTTGTGAACACCACCAAACCCTGTGGGAGCTGGCTTGCCAGCGATAGGGCCATCAAGAACGACAAAGATCCTCAGACGTAATCATCATCCGAGAAGAACCCGCCACCGTCGTCGCCATAACTGCTGTCATCGGCTACATAACGCTGGCTGTCATCGTTGTTCCAGCCACCCTGGTCGCTGACCTGGGCCGGCTCTTCCTTGATCACCTCGACGATCTCCTCCGGCTGCGAGTTGTGGTGGAACAGGCTGCTGATGCCCTGCGCCAGCATCACGCCACCGGCCACGCCGGCTGCGGTCTGCAAGGCACCACCGAGGAAGCTGCTGGCGCCGCTGCGCGCCGGAGCGGCTTGTGGTGCAGGTGGCGGAGCGCCCCAGTTGGATTGCGGTGCGACACCGGGGCCATCACGCCAGCCGCCGGAGCTGGATGGTGCCGGCGCTGCGGCAGGCTGGCTCGGTGCCGCCGGCCGCGAGCTGGAGCCGAAGATGCTCGACAGGAAACCACCACTGCCCTGCTGCGCCGGCGCAGGACTCGCCGCCCGCGCCTTGGCCTCGGCCAGCTCGGCCTGAAGCTGGCGGTTCTGTTCATCAAGACGCTTGAGCGCCGCTTCCTGGACCAGGATCGCCTGGGCCATGTAGTAAGGAGCCGCCGCATGCTGCTGAACCAGCCCGGCGATATGCGCCTGGGCCTGGGCATCGCGCGGGGCGCCTTCGGCCTCGGCCTGGCGCAGCCTGGTGAACAGGCCATCGATCAGGTTCTGTTCTTCGTGATTCATGACGCGACCTCTCTGGATTACCGGTTGCAGTGAAGATTGGGCCAAGCATGGCGCTTTCAACCGCGCCGTCCCATGAAACTTTGTTCAGGTTCGGCCCCTGAGCTAAAGTGACCGCCTGCTCTGGACTCCGACATCGACCCATGAATCCGCTTACCGTTCTGCGCGACTCCCTGTATTTCTTCCGCCGCCACCTGCTGAGCATCGCCGCGCTGTGCCTGCCGCTGGTGATCATCGAGGCGCTGTGCACCCAGTTGCTCTACGACCAGTTGCCCGACGATGCCCCGATGACCTACGGCCTGCTCGTCGGCCTGCTGTTCTACCCGTTGTACAGCGCCGCCCTGATCCTCTACCTCGACGCCCGCAGCGACGGCCACGAGCCGCTCAAGCGCAACCTGCTCGCCCGCTCCCTGCAGCTGTGGCCGGCGTTCGCCCTGCTGGTGATGCTCAGTTCGCTGCTGATCATGTTCGGCATCTCGCTGTTCATCCTGCCGGGCATCTGGGTGATGACCAACCTGGTGTTCGCCGAGTACCTGCTGGTCCTGCGCGGCTATGCGCCGATCGCAGCGATGCGCGAAAGCTTCCAGATGGTCAGGGGCCACTTCTGGCGCATCCTCGCCTGCATGCTCGGGGTCATGGCACCGCTGTGGCTGTTCGGCGGCATCACCCTGGAACTGCTGCCGAAAGAGGTGAACCCACTGCTGGAACTGCTGGTCAATGTGCTCAACAGCTTCCTGCAACTGTTCAGTACCGTGGTGCTGTTCCGCCTGTACATGCTGATCAGCGACGCACCATCGACACGCGGCTGAACCCGGAGGCTATGCTCAACCATCTGTCCCGACCCGTGCGAGCCCGATGACCCGACTACTGCGCAACGCCCTGCTGTTACTGCTGCTGATCGCCGTCCTGCTCTGGCTGCTGGCTTCCCAGGCCGGCTGGCGCCCGGAACCGCTGGAGGACCTGCCGGTCGCCTGCAACGGCCCGGGCCAACCGCTGGAGTCGGGCCAACCCTTGACGGTGATGACCTGGAACGTGCAGTACCTGGCGGGCAAGCGCTACGTATTCTGGTACGACGAAGCCCGCGGCGACGACACCCGCCCCACCGAAGAAGACCTGGCCTTCAACCTCGACGAAGTGGCCCGGGTGATCCGCGCCCGGCAGCCGGATATCGTCCTGCTCCAGGAGCTGGACAACAACGCCAAGGCCAGCGACTACCAGGACCAGCTCGCCCTGCTCCGCGAGCGCCTCGCCGATTTCTACCCCTGCGCCGTGCAGGCGTATCAATGGAAAGCCGAATTCGTCCCCGATCCGCATATCGCCGGCAGTGTCGGCCGCACCTTGGCGACCCTCAGCCGTTACCCGATCCAGCGCGCGCAGCGGGTGCAACTGCCGCGGGATGCCGACAACGTCCTCAGCCGCCTGCTCCAACCGCAACGGGCGGTGCTGGTCAGCTATCTGCCGCTGCGCGAGGGCGGGCAACTGGCGGTGTTGAATACGCAGCTGGACCGGCATGCGGCAGGCAGCGATGTGCAACTGCGCCAGGTGCAGGCGCTGGAAGGGATGGTGGACAAGCTGGAGCGCCAGGGCACGCCATGGCTGTTGGGCGGGGATTTCAACCTGTTGCCGCTGGGGCAGTACCGACGGCTCAAGCCGCAGCAGCAGCCGCTGTATTCGGCGGACAGCGAGTTGCATCTGTTGTGGGACAAGTACCCGATGATTCCGGCCAATGCCGAGGCGACCGGAGCGGACCGCGAGGCGTGGCTGACGCACTTTCCGAATGACCCGGGCCTGGATGGGCCGGACCGGACGCTGGACTATCTGTTCCACAGTCCCAAGCTGAAGCGGCTGGAGGCCGAGGTGGTGCAGCAGGATACGCTGGAGATTTCCGATCATTTGCCGGTGAGTGCGGAGTTGCTGTTGCCCCTACCACCAGAGCCCTGATCAGCATTTGCTGTGACCTTTCGGGCCTCATCGCCGGCAACGCCGGCTCCCACAGGTTCAGCGATACACGCGATCCTTGTGGGAGCCGGCGTTGCCGGCGATGAGGCCCGAAAGAACACCTCAATATCGAATCAGTACTGCTGCCCCGGCACCCAGCTGGTGCCCGCCAGCGGTACCCGGGCCATCGCCGCCGCTTCCACTGTCAGCGCCACCAGGTCTTCCGGATCGAGGTTGTGCAGGTGCGACTTGCCGCAGGCGCGGGCCATGGTCTGGGCTTCCAGCACCAGCACCCGCAGGTAGTTGGCCAGGCGCCGACCTGCTTCCACCGGATCGAGACGCTTGGACAGCTCCGGATCCTGGGTGGTGATACCGGCCGGGTCGCGGCCGTTCTGCCAGTCATCGTAGTAACCCGCCGCCGAACCGATCTTCTTCAGCTCTTCATCCAGACGCGGATGGTTGTCACCCAGCGCGACCAGCGCAGCGGTGCCGATAGCCACTGCGTCAGCGCCCAACGCCATGGCCTTGGCCACGTCCGCACCATTGCGGATACCGCCGGAGACGATCAGTTGCACCTGGCGGTGCATGCCCATCTCCTGCAGCGCCTGCACCGCTTGCGGAATCGCCGGCAGGATCGGAATGCCGACGTGTTCGATGAACACTTCCTGGGTCGCTGCGGTGCCACCCTGCATGCCGTCGAGAACGATCACGTCGGCACCGGCCTTCACCGCCAGCTTGACGTCGTAGTACGGGCGGCTGGCGCCGATCTTGACGTAGATCGGTTTCTCCCAGTCGGTGATCTCGCGCAGCTCGGCGATCTTGATCGCCAGGTCATCCGGGCCGGTCCAGTCCGGGTGACGGCAAGCGCTGCGCTGGTCGACGCCGATCGGCAGGGTGCGCATGCCGGCCACCCGCTCGGTCACCTTCATGCCCAGCAGCATGCCGCCGCCGCCCGGCTTGGCGCCCTGGCCGAGAACGATCTCGATGGCGTCGGCCTTGCGCAGGTCATCCGGGTTCATGCCGTAGCGCGACGGCAGGTACTGGTAGACCAGGTGCTGCGACTGGCCACGCTCTTCCGGGGTCATGCCGCCGTCGCCGGTGGTGGTGCTGGTGCCGGCGATGGTGGCGCCACGGCCCAGGGCTTCCTTGGCGTTGGCCGACAGCGCGCCGAAGCTCATGCCGGCGATGGTCACCGGGATCTTCAGGTGGATCGGCTTCTTGGCGAAGCGGGTGCCGAGGACCACATCGGTGCCGCATTTCTCCCGGTAGCCTTCCAGCGGATAACGCGAGACCGAGGCGCCGAGCAGCAGCAGGTCGTCGAAGTGCGGCAGCTTGCGCTTGGTGCCGCCGCCACGGATGTCATAGATGCCGGTTTCGGCAGCGCGCTGGATTTCCTGGATGGTCAGGCGGTCGAAGGTGGCCGACTCGCGCAGCACGGGGGTGTGTTTTTCGCTCATGGGAATACTCCTGGCCGCGGATCAGTAGGCGGACGCGTTGTCGACTTTGAAGTTGTACAGCTGGCGTGCCGAGCCGTAGCGCTTGAAGCTGGCCGGGTCTTCGTCGAAGCCGGCGCGGTTGAGCAGCTCGGCGACCTCGGCGATATGCTCGGCGCGCATCTCTTTCTCGATGCAGTCCGAGCCCAGCGACTTGACCGTGCCCTTCACGTAGATACGGGTCTCGTACAGCGAGTCGCCCAGCGCATCGCCGGCATCGCCGCAGACCACCAGGCGCCCGGCCTGGGCCATGAAGCAGCTCATGTGGCCGATGCTGCCGCCAACCACGATGTCGACGCCCTTCATGGAAATCCCGCAACGGGCACCGGCATCGCCGTCGATCACCAACAGGCCGCCATGGGCGGTGGCACCGGCGGCCTGGGAGGCGCTGCCCTTGACCCGCACCGAGCCGGACATCATGTTTTCCGCCACGCCGACGCCGACGTTGCCGTGCACGGTGATGCTCGCCTTCTGGTTCATCCCGGCGCAGTAGTAGCCGGCATGACCCTGGATATCGATGCTCACGGCCTGGTTCAGGCCTACCGCCAGGTTGTGCTTGCCGTCGGGGTGGGTGACCACCCACTCGCGGTCCTGCACTTCGCCGTGCAGGGTCTGGTTCAGTTCACGCACCGAGGCGCTGGACAGGTCGATGGTTTTCATATGAATGCTCCTCAGGCACGTTCCCAGATGTACATGGTGGCGGGTTCGGGTTCCCAGACTTTCGCCTTGTCGATGCCCGGCAGGCTGGCCAGTGCCTGGTATTCGGAGGCCATGGCGACGTAGTCCTCGGTTTCGGCGAGGATCGCCGGCTTGCACGCGATCGGGTCGCGGATCACGGCAAAGCCGTTGCGGGTGCCGATGGCGAAGGTGAAGAAGCCGTCGAGGTCTTCCAGCGACTTGTCCAGGGCTTCCTTGAGGCTGTCGCCCTGGCGCAGGCGCCAGGTCAGGTAGCCGGCGGCGACTTCGGTGTCGTTGTCGGTCTCGAAGGTGATGCCTTCGCGCTTGAGTTCCTGGCGCAGGCGGAAGTGGTTGGACAGCGAGCCGTTGTGCACCAGGCACAGGTCGGCGCCGGTGGAGAACGGGTGGCTGCCTTCCATGGTCACGGCGCTTTCGGTGGCCATGCGGGTGTGGCCGATGATGTGGCTGCCCTTCATGCCTTTGAGGCCGAAGCGCTCGGAGATTTCTTTCGGCAAGCCCATGCCCTTGAGGATTTCGATGCTCTGCCCGGCGCTCATGATGCGCACGTCCGGGGCCAGTTCGGCGAGGGCGGCACGTACCGGCTCTTCGGCGCTGTGGGCCTTGAGCACGGCGGCGCTGGCGTTCTGGAACCAGTCCAGCGAGCAGCCCAGGCGGCCTTCCAGCGCGCCCATCAGGGCTTTCCAGTCGTAGCCGATGTCGCTGGCCTGCAGGGTCAGCTTGACCCAGCCGTCGGCCACTTCATCGCCGTAGATGGCGAAGCCGGCGCTGTCCGGGCCGCGATCGGTCATGGCTTCGAGCATGGGTTCGAACAGTTTGCCGAGCTGGCTTTCGAGCTCGGGCTTCTTCAGGTAAAGACCAACGATTCCGCACATGGGATGTCTCCTTGGGGCAGATGAAACGGGAATAGGTTTGTCAGAAGAATTCGGTGTAGCGCTGGATCTCCCAGTCGGAGACATGCCGGCTGTACTCCACCCACTCCATGCGTTTCTGGCGGATGAACTCGTCGACGATCTCGGCGCCCAGCACCTCGCGGAACAGCGGGTTGGCGGCCAGGGCGTCGGTGGCTTCCTTGAGCGACTGCGGCAGGGTCTTGATGCCGCGCGCGGCGATCTCTTCGAGGCTGAGGGTGTAGAGGTTTTCGTTGCAGACGAAGTCCGGCTCCAGTTGGCGCTCGATACCGTCGAGGCCGGCGGCGATGATCGCGGCGGTCACCAGGTACGGGTTGCAGCCGGCGTCCGGCAGGCGGAATTCAAGGCGGCCATAGGGCACGCGGACCATGGCCGAGCGGTTGTTGGAACCGAAGGCGACGAAGGCCGGGGCCCAGGTCGAACCGGACAGCGAGCGGCCCACCACCAGGCGCTTGTAGGAGTTGACGGTCGGCGCGGCGAAGGCGCACAGGGCCGGGCCATGGGCCAGCAGGCCGGCGGCGAAGTGGTAGGCCATCTTCGACAGGCCCATGCCGCTCGGGTCGCTGGCGTCATGGAACAGGTTCTTGTTGGTGGCGCTGGCGATCGACAGGTGGAAGTGCATGCCGTTGCCGGCGCGCTTCGGATCAGGCTTGGGCATGAACGAGCAGATCATGCCCATGTCGTTGGCGATCTCGCCGGCGGCCATGCGGAAGAAGGTGAAGCGGTCGGCCGACTCCATGGCGTCGCTGTAGGTGTAGTTGATCTCGAACTGGCCGTTGGCGTCCTCGTGGTCGATCTGGTAGATGTCGAAGCCCACCGGTTGCAGGGCTTCGGTCAGGCGTTCGAGGAATTCGCGGGAGCGCGACAGGCCCTTGTAGTCGTAGCAGGGCTTGTCGAGGTTGTCGGAGGCGTCCACCAGTTGCAGCTTGCCCGCGGCATCGCGGCGGAACAGGCTGAATTCGGGCTCCAGGCCGGTGTTCAGGGTCCAGCCCTTGTCCTTCAGGCGCTGTACCTGCTGTTGCAGGACGTAGCGGGTGTCGTAGGGCCATGGCTGGCCGTTGACGTGGCCGATGCAGACGATGCGGCCGTAGCCTGGCTGCCATGGCACCGGAATCAGCGTGGAGAGATCGCCGCGGGCCATGAAGTCCGGGCCGTGGGGTTCCATGCCCATGCCGCAGATGGCGAACCCGGCAAAGCCGGCACCATCCTCGGCGACCGCCTTGAGCCCGTTGACCGGCACCGACTTGGTCTTCGCGGCGCCATGGATATCGACGAACTGGGCGAGCACGTACTTGATGCCGTGCTGTTCGATGATGCGCTGCGTTTCAACTGGCAACATGTTTCTTCACTCCTGGAAAAGGGCAAGGCGGTCGAATAAGGCAGGAGAACAAGGTGGTCAGGTACGTCTAATTCCATCAAGGAAATTTAGTTTCCTGACAGGAATGCAAGGCGCTTGCCAGTTTTCAAGACACAGGAAGAAATGGCCCCGGCATTGCACCGGCCTGCTGTTTATATGGGAAACTCTCTTACATCCGAGGAAAGTCCCGACCTTGATCCACCCCAGGTCGGGATTTTTTGCACTTTCTCAGTGCGAAATTAATTTTCCTGAACCGAAAACAAGCAGGATTGACCGACCGTGACCACCGACACCCCTCCCCGCCTGCGCCTGGAGCAGTACCTGGGCATGCAGATCCGCCGCGAGCGCCAGGCCCAGGAACTGAAACTGGCCGATGTGGCGCGCATCGCCGGGATCAGCCAGGGCATGCTGAGCAAGATCGAGAACGCCCAGGTCTCCACCAGCCTGGATATCCTCAGCCGCCTGTGCGACGTGCTGGGCATGCCCATGTCCAAGCTGTTCAGTCAGTACGACCAGCCGGACGGCAGCGCCATCCTGGTCAAGGGCGGCGAAGGCATGGAAGTGGTGCGCCGCGGCACCGAGAAGGGCCACACCTATCACCTGCTCAACCACACCCGCGGGCCGAAGAAGAACTTCGAGGCATACATGGTGAGCATGGATGACGCCAGCGAGGAGTTTCCGACCTTCGCCCATCCGGGCACCGAGTTCCTGCATCTGCTGGAGGGTGAACTGGTGTACCGGCATGGCAACCAGCTCTATCACATGCAGGCGGGCGACAGCCTGACCTTCGACGGCGATGTGCCCCATGGGCCGGAGAAGCTGGTGCAGGTGCCGATCAAGTTGTTGTCGATCATGAACTATGGGAATGACTGAAGTTCTCTAGTGCTCTTCAGGGCCCTATCGCTGGCAAGCCAGCTCCCACAGGATGCACATGGCTCAAGACCTGCGCTGACCTTGTGGGAGCTGGCTTGCCAGCGATGAAGCCATCAGCCTCCCCCCAAAATCCCCTGCCCTGAAGTTTCCTCCCAAGATAAAAATTTTCCCCACAGGCTAGACCTGCACCTTCCTTTCGCCTATAAAAGCGCAAAAGGAATATTTTATTCCCACCAATAAATAATCTTCACCGACAAAACATCGCTTCACCGCTGAAATTTCCGCCTTGCGACCGCTGCCGCCACTTCATCCGAGGACCCGAAATGCATCACGCCACCAGCCACTACATCCTCAAGATCAGCTGTCCGGCCACCTCCGGCATCGTCGCGGCGGTAACCACCTACCTGGCGGAAAAAGGCTGCTACATCAGCGAGATGTCGCAATTCGACGACGACACCAGCGGGCGCTTCTTCATGCGCGCGGTGTTCCGCTTCAACGACCACTACGAAGGCGACATCGACGAAGTCGAGCAAGGTTTCGACGCCGTGGCCAAGCGCATGGCCATGGACTGGAGCCTGCACGGCAGCAACCAGCCGATGCGCGTGCTGCTGATGGTCAGCAAGTACGACCACTGCCTGGCCGACCTGCTCTACCGCCACCACAAGGGCGAGATGGACATGCAGATCACCGCCATCGTCTCCAACCACCTCGACCTGCGGCCCATGGCCGAGCGCGAGGGCATCCGCTTCATCTACCTGCCGGTGACCAAGGACACCAAGTCCCAGCAGGAGTCGGCGCTGCTGCAGATCGTCGAGGAAACCGGCACCGAACTGGTGGTGCTGGCCCGCTACATGCAGATCCTCTCCGATGACCTGTGCAAACAGCTTGCCGGCCGCGCCATCAATATCCACCACTCGTTCCTGCCCGGCTTCAAGGGCGCCAAGCCGTACCACCAGGCCTATGCCCGTGGCGTGAAACTGATCGGCGCCACCGCCCACTACGTCACCTCCGACCTCGACGAGGGCCCGATCATCGAGCAGGAAGTGCAGCGCGTGGACCACGCCTACCTGGCCGACGATCTGGTCAGCGTCGGCCGCGATACCGAAACCGTAGCCCTGTCCAAGGCGGTGAAATACCACCTCGAGCACCGGGTATTCCTCAATGGCGACCGCACGGTGATCTTCCGGTGAATACTCCAGCCCCCATCAAGTTGATCGACGGCAAGGCCGCCGCCGCCCGCGTGCTCGCCGAAGTGAAGGCCCAGGTCGCGGACATGAAGACCCAGGGCATCGCCCCGGGCCTGACCGTGGTGCTGGTCGGCGACGACCCGGCCAGCCATGTCTACGTGCGCAACAAGGTGCTGCGCGCCGAGGAATGCGGCATCCAGTCCCGCGAACACCGCCTGCCGGCGGACACCAGCGAGGCCGTGTTGCTCGGCCTGATCGGCGAACTGAATGCCGACGCCAGCGTCCACGGCATCCTCGTGCAGTTGCCGCTACCGGGCCATATCAATGAAACCCGCGTGCTCCAGGCCATCGACCCGCTCAAGGATGTCGACGGTTTCCACGCCGAGAACGTCGGCGGCCTGAGCCAGGGCCGCGATGTACTGACGCCCTGCACCCCCGCCGGCTGCATGCGCCTGCTGGAAGACTGCATGGGCGATATCAGCGGCAAGCACGCGGTGGTGATCGGCCGCTCGAACATCGTCGGCAAGCCGATGGCCGCCCTGCTGCTCAAGGCCCATTGCACGGTGACCGTGGTCCACTCGCGCAGCGCCAACCTGAAAGAGCTGTGCCGCCAGGCCGACATCGTCATCGCCGCCGTCGGCCGTCCGCGCCTGGTGGATGCCGACTGGCTCAAGCCCGGTGCGGTGGTGATCGATGTCGGCATCAACCGCATCACCGAAGGAGAGCGTTCGCGCCTGGTCGGCGACGTGGACTTCGACAGCGCCCTGCCCAAGGTCGCGGCCATCACCCCGGTGCCCGGTGGCGTCGGCCCGATGACCATCGCCTTCCTGATGAAAAACACCCTGACCGCCGCGCGCCTGCAACAGGAGGCCACATGCCCTTCAATCTCCTGAAATACGGCCTCAGTTCCGAGTATCCGGCGGAAGTCGACCTGCCGCCGCCGACCGAACTGAAGTCCTCCTACGACGTGGTGATCATCGGCGCCGGCGGCCATGGCCTGGCCATCGCCTACTACCTGTCGAAGTACCACGGCATCACCAATGTCGCGGTGCTGGAGAAGTCCTACCTGGGCGGCGGCAACACCGCGCGCAACACCGCGGTGATCCGCTCCAACTACCTGACCAGCGAAGGCGTGCGCTTCTATATCGAGTCGGTGCGGATGTTCCAGGAGCTGTCCAACGAGTTCGATTTCAACATCATGTATTCCGAGCGCGGCCAACTGACCCTGGCCCACACCGACGCCACGGTGCGCGCCTTCCGCCAGCGCGCCGAAGTGAACAAGCACTTCGGCGGCCGTACCGAGATGATCGACCGCCAGCAGATCCGCGAACTGGTGCCGACCCTCAACCTCGACCCCGGCCACATCCCGGTACTCGCCGGGCTCTGGCACATCGACGGCGCCACCGCCCGCCACGACGCCGTGGCCTGGGGCTACGCCAAGCAGGCGGCCAAGCGCGGGGTGGAGATCCACCAGCTCACCGAGGTGCAGGACCTGGTGATCGAGAACGGCCGCATCACGGCGGTGAAGACCAACCGCGGTACGGTGAAATGCGGCTGCGCGGTCCAGGCCATCGCTGGCGCCAGCTCGCTGATGCTGAAGAAGGCCGGGATCCGCGCACCGATCCACACCTACCCGCTGCAAGCCATGGTGACCCAGCCGTTCAAGCCGTTCCTCGACCCGCTGGTGAGCTCGTCGGCCCTGCACTGCTACGTGCAGCAGACCAGCCGCGGCGAGATCGTCTTCGGCGGCGGCTCCGACCCGTACCCGCTGTACAACACCCGCTCGACCCTGGACCTCAAGGAAAGCCTGCTGGCTCACGCCATCGAGATGTTCCCGTTCATGGCCAACGCCAAGCTGATGCGCCAGTGGGCCGGGATCACCGACATGACCCCGGACTACAGCCCGATCATGGGCCTGTCGCCGGTGAAGAATTACTACCTCGACGCCGGCTGGGGCACCTGGGGCTTCAAGTCGACGCCGATCTGCGGCAAGACCATGGCCGAGCTGGTCGCCAGCGGCGGCCGCGTGCCGGAGCTGATCAAGCCGTTCGCCCTCGAACGCTTCAGCACCTTCCAGCAGGTCAACGAGATGGGCGCCACGGCGGCCAGCCACTAAGGGGAATGCCATGAAGATCATGAATTGCCCGCTCAACGGGCCGCGCAATATCAGCGAGTTCACCTACGGTGGCGAGTTCAAGGTGATGCCCGACCCGGCCACCTGCACCGACGCCGAATGGGCCGACTACGTATTCAACAGCGACAACGAGGCCGGGGTGGTCCGCGAGTGGTGGATGCATAACGCCTCCAGCTACTGGTTCCTCGCCGAGCGCCACACCGTCACCGACCAGATCCTGCGCACCTTCGATGCCAAGGAAATCTTCAACCAGCGCGTCGACTTCGCCGCCCCCGTCCAGGAGATCGCCGGATGAGCCGCCTTCCCGCCCCCATGGGCCTGCTGATCGACCGCCAGCAGCCCCTGCGTTTCAGTTTCGACGGCAGCGATTACCAGGGCTTTGCCGGCGACAGCATCGCCAGCGCCCTGCTCGCCAACGGCCGCTGGCTGCTTTCGCGCTCGTTCAAATACCACCGCCCGCGCGGCCCGCTGACCATGGCCGGGCAGGATGCCAACACCCTGGTGCAACTGCCGGACGAACCCAACGTGCTGGCCGACGCCCAGGTGCTTGCCGCCGGCATGACCGTCACCGGGCAGAACTTCAACGGCTCGCTGGACAGCGACCGCGACGCCTACCTCGGCAAGTTCTCGCGCTTCATGCCGGTGGGTTTCTACTACCGCTCGTTCTTCAAGCCCAAGGGCATGTGGAAGATCTGGGAACCGCTGATCCGCAAGAAAGCCGGCCTCGGTGTGCTCGACCTGAACTTCAAGCCGCAGTACTACGACAAGGCCTACCTCTTTGTTGATGTGGCAGTGATCGGCGCGGGCCCGGCCGGTCTCAGCGCCGCCCTCACCGCCGCCAATGCCGGCGCACGGGTGCTGCTGATCGAACAGCAGACGGTACTCGGCGGTTCGCTGACCTACGCCCGCTTCGATATCGAAGGCCAGCGCGCCGACGCCCTGCGCCGCGAACTGCTCGCCGCCGTGCAAGGCCACGCCAATATCCAGGTGCTGACCCAGGCCACCTGCAACGCCTGGTTCACCGACAACTACCTGCCGGTGATCCAGGGCAAGCGCATGTACAAGGTGCGCGCCACACAGTGCATCGTCGCCGCCGGCTCGTTCGATCAGCCTGTGGTGTTCCGCAACAACGACCTGCCGGGGGTGATGCTGGCCAGCGCCGCGCAGCGCCTGATGAAGCTGTACGCGGTGAAACCGGGCAAATGCGGCGTGGTGCTGACCGGCAACGACGACGGCTACCTGGCCGCCCTCGACCTCGCCGACCAGGGTGTGCAGGTCGCGGCGCTGGTGGACATGCGCCAGCAGCCGGCCGACATGGCCCTGAAAGTCGCCCTGGAAAAGCGCGGAGTCCCGGTTCATCTCGGCAGCACCGTGTACGAGGCGCTGCACGAGAAAGGCATGCGCCATGTCAGCGGCGTGGAGATCCGCCGCATCACCGCGCAAGGCAAGGTGGCCGAGCAGGGCCTGACCCTGGCTTGCGACCTGCTGTGCATGTCCGCCGGCTACATGCCGGTGTACCAGTTGCTGTGCCAGGCCGGGGGCAAGCTGGCCTATGACGAGCAGCGCGCCGAGTTCGCCATCAGCGGGCTGCCGGAGGGGCTGCGGGTCGCCGGCTCGGTGAACGGTCGCCATCAGTTGGATAACGTGCTGCTCGATGGCAGCCGGGTCGCCGCTGCCGCCGTGCAGGCGCTGGGACTGGAGCCGGGTGTCGGCGCCGTCGAGTTCGCCGGCGAGGCGCGGGTCAACTTCGAATGGCCGATCTTCGCCCACCCGAAAGGCAAGGATTTCGTCGACTTCGACGAAGACCTGCAGGTGCGCGATATCGTCAACGCCACCCGCCATGGCTATCGCGACGTGCAACTGGTCAAGCGCTTCTCCACCGTCGGCATGGGGCCGTCGCAAGGCCGTCACTCGGCACTGCCGACCGCGCGCCTGGTCGCCCAGGCGACTGGCCGCAGCATCAGCGAAACCGGGGTGACCACCGCGCGTCCGCCGTTCGAGGCGGAGAAGCTGGCGCATGTCGCCGGACGTGCCTTCGACCCGTATCGGCAGACCGCCATGCACAGCCGCCATGTCGCCGCCGGCGCCAAGCTGATGCCGGCCGGCATCTGGCAGCGCCCGGCCTACTACGGCAAGCCGGATGAGCGTGAGCGCTGCATGCAGGAAGAGGTTCTTCATGTGCGGGAGAAGGTCGGCATCATCGATGTCTCGACCCTCGGCGGCCTCGACGTGCGCGGGCCGGATGCCGCCGAACTGCTGGAGCGCATGTACACCATGCCGTTCGCCAAGCAGCCGGTGGGCCGTACCCGCTACGGCCTGATGACCAACGAACACGGCGTGGTGATCGACGATGGCGTGATCGCCCGCCTGGCCGAGCGGCACTTCTACGTGACCGCCACCACCAGCGGCGTCGACCGCATCTACCAGCAGATGCTCAAGTGGAACGCGCAATGGCGCCTGGACGTGGATATCGCCAACGTCACCGCAGCGCTGGCGGCGGTGAACGTGGCCGGACCGCTGTCGCGCAAGGTGATGGAGAAGGTGTGCAGCGACGTCGACCTGTCCGCCGAGGGCTTCCCTTATCTCGGTGTGCGCACCGGCAGCGTGGCCGGGATTCCGGCGCGGCTGATGCGGGTCGGTTTCGTCGGCGAGCTCGGCTATGAAATCCACGTGCCTGCGCGGCACGGCGGCAAGCTCTGGGATGTGCTGATGGAGGCCGGGGCCGAGTTCGGTATCCGCCCGTTCGGCGTGGAAAGCCAGCGCCTGCTGCGTCTGGAAAAAGGCCACGTGATCATCAGCCAGGACACCGACGGCATGACCCACCCGGGCGAGATCGACATGCAATGGGCGATCGGTCGCAAGAAGCCGTTCTTCGTCGGCAAGCGCTCCATCGAGATCCTCGAACGCCAGCCGCTCAAGCGCAAACTGGTGGGCTTCAGCCTGCCCAAGGGCAGCAGCCAACCGCTGGAAGGACATCTGGTGCTCAAGGGTGCGGACATCAGCGGCAACGTCACTTCCTGCGAGTACTCGGCGACCCTCGGCCAGATCATCGGCCTGGCCTATGCCGGCGCCGACCAGGCCGAGCCGGGCACGCGCATTCCGATCCGCGTCGAAGGCGGTGAAATAGTGCAGGCCACGGTGGTGAAACTGCCGTTCCTCGATCCCGACAACCAGCGCCAGGAGCTGTGAGCCATGACCAGTCTCAATCCTATCGAGCGCTGTGCGCTCATCGACCTGACCGACCTGCCACGGGTCGGTTTCCGTGGCGTGGACGCCGCCGGCTGGCTGACGGCGCGCGGTTATGCGCTGCCGGAGGCGCCCAACCGGGCGGTGCTGGGTGACGACGGCACCCTGGTGGCGCGGTTGTCGCAGACCGAGTATTTCCTGCTGGGCAGCCTGGCGGATCGGGGGCAGCGGATTGCCGCCGAAGAAGCCGGCTGGGAGCTCGGCGAGCAACGCAACTATCTGCTGCCACGGCAGGACAGTCATGCCTGGGTGCAGTTGTCCGGCCGGCATATTGCCGAGGTGATGGCCAAGGTCTGTGGCGTGGACCTGCGCCCGCAGGCCTTCCCCGTCGGCAGCGTGGCGCAGACTTCGGTAGCGCGGCTGAATGCCATCGTGATCAATGCCGGGAGCGCCGAGTTGCCGCGCTTCCACATCCTGTTCGACCGGGCGTCGCTGGAGTACTTCCAGGCGGCGCTGCTGGATGCCATGGGCGAGTTTGGCGGGTTGCCGGTGAGCCTGGAGACCTTGCTCGCCTGACCCGGCCCCATCGCCGGCAACGCCGGCTCCCACAAGGATCGCGTACACCGCAGAACCCTGTGGGAGCTGGCATTGCCAGCGATAGGGCCGTCCCAGCCACCACAGGACTTCAATCCATGACCGCCATCGAACCCCTCGACTACCGCGTCCCCGCCCTCCAGCGCGGCCTGACCATCCTCGGCATGTTCAACGCCCGCCAACGCAGCCTGAGCATGCAGGACATGGCCGAGCGCCTGGAGATCAGCCCGTCCGCGGTCTACCGCATCGTCCAGACCCTGGTCGACATGGGCTACCTGCGCAAGGCCGGGCGCAGCGATTTCGAGCTGGGCAGCCGGGTCATCTCCGACGGCTTCGCCTACCTCGCCAGCCGTGACATCGTCGAAGTGGCCATGCCGCACCTCAACGACCTGCGCGACCGCACCTCGCTGTCCTGCCACCTGAGCATCCGCGAACAGACCGACAGCCTCTACGTCTACCGCGCCTTCGCCCCGCAACGGCTGACGGTGAATATTCCCATCGGCACCCGCCTGCCCTGCCACGGCACGGCGCTGGGCCGGGTGTTGCTGACGGGGTTGAGCGAGGGCGCCTTGAGCCAGCTGTACCAGCATGTGCGCCTGGATGATTACCCACCGCCCGCACCGCGTACCTTGCCGGAGTTGCAGCAGCTGATTGCCGAGGACCGCCAGCGTGGCTGGGTGCTGCACCGCTCGGACTACTCAACGGCGATTGCCGCCGGGATTCGTGATCACAGTGGCGCGATCACCGCGGCGATCAACCTGTCCGGGCCGGATGCGGTGATGGATACGCCGGTGGCGCAGGAGGCATTCCTGCAGGCATTGCTGGCGGCGAGCCGGGAGATCTCGGCGGCGTTGGGTTATCGAGACTGAGATTGCTCTTTCGGGCCCTATCGCTGGCAACGCCAGCTCCCACAGGTACCGAGTACACCGCCAATGCATGTGGGAGCTGGCGTTGCCAGCGATGAGGCCCGAAAGAACAACATCCAGGAGAGCCAATCTGGCAATTCGGCAATAACACCTTGCAGCGCTGCAATGTTCTTTCCCCGTCCACCCCGCTAGCCTAGGCCGCAAACACGGACCCACCGGCAGGTATCGCCACCTCATCCATTCGCGATTCGCGCGTGCAGCCCTATAAAAAATACAAAGGGACATCCATGACCAAGCAGCACTCCACGACAGCGGCCGCTGGCGACGATCAACTTCGCCGCGTGCTCGGCCTTCCGGCCCTGGTTTTCTTCGGGCTCGTCTACATGGTCCCGCTGACCATCTTCACCACCTACGGCATCGTCACCGAAACCACCGGTGGCCGTACCGCCGGGGCCTACCTGGTGACCCTGCTGGCGATGCTGTTCACCGCCGCGTCCTACGGGATCATGGTCAAGCGCTTTCCGGTGGCCGGCTCGGCGTACTCCTACACCAACATCGCCTTCGGCCCGAATGTCGGCTTTCTCGCCGGCTGGTCGTTGCTGCTCGATTACCTGTTCATCCCGATGATCAACTACCTGTTGATCGGGCTGTTCCTCAATATCGCCTTCCCCGCCATCCCGGCCTGGGTCTTCGTGCTGGCGTCGATCGCCCTGGTGACGGTGCTCAACGTGATGGGCATCCGCTCGGTGGCCAAGGCCAGCAACCTGATCGTCGGCGCGCAGATCATCTTCATCGTGGTGTTCGTCGCGCTGTCCTGCCAGACCCTGGGCAGCGGCCCGATCGACTGGCTGGCGCCCCTGCGCGGCGATGGCAGCCAGCCAGGCTTCAACCCGCTGATGGCCGGCGCGGCGATCCTGTGCCTGTCGTTCCTCGGCTTCGATGCGGTGTCCACCCTCGCCGAGGAAACCCGCGACGCGCGCCGCACCGTGCCACGGGCGATCATGCTGACCACCCTGGCCGCCGGCGTGCTGTTCACCCTGCTCGCCTACCTCAGCCAGCTGGCCTACCCCGGCAGCCATTTCGACAACACCGACACAGCCGCAAACGAAGTGATGGTCAGGATCGGCGGGCAGTTCCTCGCCAACTTCTTCACCGCCGCCTATGTCGCCGGCAGCCTCGGCTCGGCCCTGGCCTCGCAGGCGGCGGTATCGCGGATCATCTACAGCATGGGCCGCGACCGGCTGCTGCCGGAGCGTTTCTTCGGCACCCTGTCGCCGCGCTTCGGCACGCCGGTCAATGCCACCCTGCTGGTCTCGCTGATTTCCCTGGTGGCGCTGGTCATCGACCTCGGCACCCTGGCCTCGCTGATCAGCTTCGGCGCGCTGGTGGCCTTCTCGGCGGTGAACATGGCGGTGCTGCGCACCCACCTGCTGGCCAAGGTCGAAGGCAAGAGCCTGCTGCTGCACGGCCTGGTGCCGCTGGTCGGCCTGGGCCTGACCCTGTGGCTGTGGACCAGCCTGTCGGCCCTGACCCTGAGCATCGGCCTGGGCTGGTTCGCCATTGGCCTGGTGTACCTGCTGGTGCTGACCGGCGGGCTGCGTCGCAACGTCAAGGTTGCCGACTTCTCCGAAGCGGGCTGACACCTGCTCAACCCCCTCAGCCTCTTCCGAGCTTTACTTTTCGTTCATGCTATCTGGCGGATCACCTGGTCCGCCCCTCTTCACAGCCTTGCTGGAAAGTGAAGAAAAAGTAGGCACAATCGCCATAACTGAAGATTTTCTTCGCTCAGTGAAGAAAATCCTGGCGAAAAAGAACAAATGAGAGGAAAAGCTCATGCGATATGCAGGGTATGCAGTGCTGCGGGATCGACCGGGTATCACGGCATTGCCGGTAAGACGCCCGGCCATTGTGCAGCCAGTTACCCGAATCAAGGAAATCGGGCTTACCCTGGCAGTACCATCGAAAATGGCGCCAGATCCGGACGACCTGCTTGGAAACTCCCTCTTCGCCCTGAAACATGAAGGCGTGAATCTCTCGCTTCTCGCTCAAGTGCTGCCGCAGATACCTGCTGCCGAGCTCGAAACAGCTCTTGCTCATTCTCCGAACGGGGTCTATATCCGCAAAGCCTGTTATCTCTGGGAAACCTTCACGGGCCAGGAGATAACACAGCACGCTCCTGTACAAGGACGATTCGTCCAGCTTTTCGACCCCAAGCACTACATCACACGCCCCGGCAACCGGAACTCGAAATGGCGGGTCGAGTTCAATGGCCTTGGAGAACCGGGTTACTGCGTCACTGTCGAGCGCACAGTAGCGATTACCGATTTGCTGACCCACGACATCCTCGGCAGAGCCAAGGCATTCATTGCCTCACTACCTCCGCTGATGATGGACCGGGCGATCAACTGGGCCTATCTGCACGAGACCCAGGACTCGTTCGCAATCGAACGCGAAGCCCCAACGCAAGACAAGTCCAAGCGCTTTATCCAGTTACTTCGGCAAGCCCATGACCGCCAGCCGCTGACCGAGGACTATCTGGTCGGGTTGCAAAACTCCACCGTAACGAACCCCTTTGATCTGGCGGCGACCTTCCGTCACCAACAAAACCATCTCGGAACCAATGGAATGCGGGGGGCAGCGGGAATCACCTATGTGCCGCCGCCTCCCGAGCTATGCCGGGAGCTCATGGAAAGCCTGATGCGCTTTGCCAATGACGCGCCCTCTCAAATCGACCCGCTGATCGCAGCCGGTATCATTTCATTCGGCTTCGTCTTTCTTCATCCATTCATGGATGGCAATGGGCGCTTGTCCCGCTTTCTCATCCATCAGGCCCTATGTCGAGCTGGCGCCCTCGAAAACGGCTTGCTTCTGCCCGTCTCGGTAGCAATGAAAAATGCCGAGTTGCTCTATCTCGAAACACTGCAAAGCTTCTCGCGACCGACAAGGGAGTTCTGGGATGTGCGCTGGATCGATGCCGACACCGTTACCCTCGACTTCAAGGGATCCAGTGCCCTTTACCGGTATTGGGACGCTACACCGTGCGTGCTGTTTACACTCCAGATGGCCAGACAGGCTCTGGAGGTCGACATGCGTGAAGAAACCGCGTTTCTGGAGGCTTTCGACGTGGTCTACAAAATGACCGACGAGCGATTTGACGTACGCGGTAGCGAGCTTTCGAGATTAGTGATGATGTGTCTGTCGAATGACGGCGTCATTTCGAAAAACCGTCGCAAGCAGTTCCAGTACGTCACCAGCGAAGAGGTCTTCGACTACATCGAACAGACGGCTCGACATGTGCTGGAAACTCGAAACACCGGTGTCTCGGACGGTTCTGCCAAAGAACCGCCCTTGAGTGACTGAGCCCATCGAATCGAGATCAGGTCCCGCGTGGCTTGGCCCGCGCGGTGGCCTCCGCCACCAGCGGGTCATCGGGCCAGTAGTGCTTCGGATAGCGCCCCTTCAGATCCTTCTTCACCTCCGCATAGGTACTGCGCCAGAAGTTGGCCAGATCCTGGGTCACCTGCACCGGCCGCCGCGCGGGCGAGAGCAGGTGCAGCAGGACCTTCTGCCGGCCCTGGGCGATGCGCGGGGTGTCGGCCAGGCCGAACAGCTCCTGCATGCGCACCGCCAGCACCGGCGGGTGCTCGCTGTAGTCGACGCGGATATTCGAACCCGACGGCACGCCGATATGCACCGGCGCCCATTCGTCGAGACGCTGGGGCAGCGGCCAGGGCAGCAGGTTGCGCAGGATCGAGGAGAGGTCGAGGTTGGCGAAGTGGCTGAGGCGGGTGACCTTGCCCAGATAGGGTTGCAGCCAGTCCGGCAGGGTCGCCAGCAGGGCCTCGTCGCCAAGGTCAGGCCATTCGCTGTCGCCGCCCTGGGCCAGGTCGAGCTGCCGCAGCAGGGCGACCCGCGCCTGCCATTGGCGCAGCTCCGGGGTCCACGGCAGCAACGCCAGGCCCTTGCGCCGCACCAGGTCGAGCAAGGCCCGGGCGCGGGCGTCGTCATCGAGGCCGGTCAGCGGCTCACGAGAGAGGATCAGCTCGCCGACCTTGCGCTGGCGCTCGGCGCGCAGGACGTTTTCCTTTTCATCCCATTCAAGCTGTTCGATCAGGCTGACCTGCTCGGCCAGCACCTCGTCGAACAACGCCGGGTCGAGTTCGGCAGCCAGGTAGATGCGCTCTTCGCGCTGGCCCTGGCGGCTGCCGAGATCGGCCACCACCAGCCACGCTTCCTTCATCAATGCGTCGACCTCGCCGAACTGCGCGGCGCGACCATTGGCCAGGCGGTATTCGGCGCCGCCAGCACGACGTTGCTGGGCGACGCGGTCGGGATAGGCCAGCGCCAGCAAGGCGCCGAGCCAGCGCGGATGATCCGCGTCAGCGACTGCCGCGCCGGGCTTGCCACGCAGATAGCCGCGGTACTGGCGCGACAGTTGCCGCGCCCGCTGCACGCCACCCTGGCTGCCGCGGTTGGCACGGGTCTCGCCACTGAGCAGGCTGAGGCGGCTGTGCAGGTCGGCGCCGGCACCGCGCAGGATGTCGCGCTCGCCGAGCAAGGCGGCGACATCGCAGGCCATGGCGGCGAGGCCAAGGTCCTGGCCGCGCAACAGCAGGTGGGCGATGCGTGGATGGGCCGGCAGTTCGGCCATGGCCTGGCCGTGGGCAGTGAGGCGCTCGTCGTTCAGCGCGCCGAGCCGGCGCAGCAGGTCCTGGGCCTGGCTGTAGGCCGCCGCCGGCGGTAGATCGAGCCAGCTCAGCTGCTCCGGGGTCACGCCCCAGCGATTCAATTGCAGGGCCAGCCCGGCCAGGTCGGCCTGGATGATTTCCGCCGTGCCGTAGGCGGCGAGCTGTTCATGCTGGGCCTCGGACCATAACCGGTAGCACACGCCGGGCTCCAGGCGCCCGGCCCGACCGGCACGTTGGGTGGCACTGGCGCGGGAGATGCGCTGGGTGTCGAGACGGGTCATGCCGCTGCCGGGATCGAAACGCGGCACCCGCGCCAGCCCGGCGTCGATCACCACGCGCACGCCGTCGATGGTCAGGCTGGTCTCGGCGATATTGGTCGCCAGCACCACCTTGCGCGTGCCGGTCGGCGCCGGTTCGATGGCGGCGCGCTGGGCCGACAGGTCCAGTTCGCCATGCAGCGGGCAGAGCAGGATGTCACGGCGCTCGCCGAGGGCGTCCTGCAACGACTGGTGCACCCGGCGGATCTCCGCCTGGCCGGGGAGGAACACCAGCAGGCTGCCGCTCTCTTCATCGAGCGCCTGCAACACCGTGTCGGTGACCCGCGGCTCGATGTACTCGCCCGGCTGGAACGGCCGCCCCCAGCGCATCTGCACCGGGAACATGCGGCCCTGGCTGCTGATGACCGGAGCGTCGTCGAGCAGCGCGGACAGGCGCTCGCCTTCGAGGGTGGCGGACATCAGCAGGATTTTCAGCGGCGGTTCGTCGCGCAGCAGTTCGCGGCCATTGAGGCTGAGGGCCAGGGCCAGGTCGGCGTCGAGGCTGCGTTCGTGGATTTTGTCATTTACACAGCCTTGTCAGATTTGTCAGACTATAGATATCACGGGCTTTACAGACGATCAATGGCTTTATGGAAAATCTGACAATTATCAAAGGATCGCTGGCTCTGGCGAACTATCCGTTCACCACTCTGCCCCTGGATGTCCAGGCGCTCATGCACCGCTCCTACGAGCCAATCGCACGCGACGGCATGGGCCAGCTGACCAAGATTTTCGACGCCTACTGCAACATCACTGGCAGCACCGTCACCTACCTCGGCCTCTCCTCCCCAGCCTTCGAACGCACCGTCCGAGGATTCCTAGGAGCGCTGTACGACCCTACCTTCATCGACCTTACGCGACCGCTGCGAAACAGCTATGCACGAGAGTTCGTGCGCATGCTGCAAGAGATGGCTAAAGAGATCCCATTGCTCCCGACCTTTGAAGAGAATGGCGGTCGGGACGGCTGGCCGAAGTTCAACGCCAAGTACTGGGCAGCGATCAAAGACAATCTTGACCCACAGGCTGTACGCTTTTGGAATGGCTGGGCAGTCGAGTATATGAACGACAAGGTCGCCTATATATCGCTAGCTAACGTATGGATTTCGCACGGGTCTGAGTTCGCAGAAGAAATCTACAAATGCATGCGTCAGCACTTCCTCAAGATGCGACGCCCAAGAAGTTCAGACTTCAACGCCTTTTTGGACTTCATTTCCGAACGAGCGGAAACCTGGCCAGTAGAGACTTTCCAGGATCCAATTCAAATCAAACGCGTCTTTATAGCGTACATGCTTCATTACTTCACGGATCAGCACGAACGAGGAAATGATATCCCGACGGCTACTAAGTCCTACGCGGCAATGATCCAGTTGGTGAACTCAACGATGCTTGCATCCGGCATATGGGTGAAGCCCTATGCAGGCTCAATTCCGAAACCGGCCGTCCAACATGTAGCAGGCGCGAACACTAACAATAAAAAAAATGCAAAGGGCGAGGTGATCAAAGTCAAACTGATCACCGAAATCCCTTATCACCTCACTGACACCCAGGCAATCGAGCTCATTTTCAAAAGCATCAAATCCGACAATGACGCGCTGTACCGCTGGGCTAACAAAAAAGCCTGGAGTACTGCAAACGCTCAGAAGTCACGTGATAGACTAGCAAAATCTGGCAACCCCGAAAAAATTATTTATGCCACACACGCGGAGTTTGAAGACGTTAAACCTGAAGACGTATGCGCCGCCTTCAAAGAGCACGGATTTGGATACGTCCACGATGGCTTCTCCAAACGATTCGGCAAAATCATAAACCGAGAATACCTTAACAGTTTCTTACAGGTGCCATCCGCTAACGACCTGTACCCGTTCAAGATCCTTCTGGTACATGAGTATCCGTGCATCACACAATCGTTTCTGGATAACTTTGAGCTCTACGACAAAAAGGGCGATCTGACCGGCTTCATCAAACTCGATGGATATTATCAGCTCACCGGCTACAAAGATCGGAAAGGCGGAGCCAACGCCGAGATCAAGATTAAGCTGAGACCTCGCGACGCCGTTCGCGTGCGTCAGATCATTCGCAGCACTCAACCGCTGCGCGACTACCTGCGTGCAGAAGGTGACGATGCGTGGCGACAACTATTCATCCAGTGCTCCAGGGGCATCACGTACCCCACTAAGATGAAGCCCACGAACTGGAACAGTGGAACGCTAGAAACTCGCTACCAGCACTTAGCTGGAGAGTTTGCTGAATTCATCGATTTGCCAAAAAAAGAGATCGAAGAGTTCATCTGCAGAATCTCGATCACGTCCCTGAGAGCTACTCGAGCAGTACTGCTCTACATTGCGAACAACAGCCTGACCGAAACCGCTGCCGCACTGGGTCACACTAACGTCTCGCCAGATCTTCTGAGCAGCTATCTGCCCGAGCCGATTCTGGCGTTTTTCCAAACCAGGTGGATTCGAGCATTCCAACGCGGGATCATCTGCCATGCAATGAAAGACAGCAAACACTTATTAAAAGTGTCAAACTTTCAGTCCATGGAAGAGTTGCACAAGTTCTTGGAAAATAATGCCCTCAAGGATATTCCTGAAGCGATGCGCGATCCAGAGGGCTATCGTGCGGCCCGCGACCGCACAGGGGAGGAAGTCCCGACTAAGAAAAACAAGAAAAACGCGAAGCAAGCAGCAAACGACGACAGCGCTGACCGGGTAATGATTTCTGTCGACGTCGGTATTCTGACCGCCCTCCTCTCTCTTGAGGAAGCAGTCCGGAAGTCCAATCGTCAAGACGAGATTTGCGCTAAGGCCATGTATTGGGCGCAATTGACAAAGCTGCTCGTCAACGAGATCACCGAAGGTTACGAGTTCGAGCTTCAAGAATACCTGGCTACAGCTAAAACTCAGATTGACGCTAGCCAAATGGAGAGTTTGATTTATGCTACTGCCGCCTGAACTGAAATTCCTTGCCCCTCTGCTCAACTCTCCGCGTGAGGAATACAAGACAGCACCCTGGCTGCTTAGCGACTTCGATGCCCCGAAGTGGCAGTACTCGTTTGGCTACAAAAAGAATCCCAAGGAGCTCGATTGGGAAATCACGCTTTCGGATGGTAGTTCGCTGCTCGCCGCGAAGAACGAAGAGCTCCTGCTGGGGTTCAAGTACTATCTTACTTCAAGCACCCGTCGCGACTTTGACCTGGGCACTACAAATGAGCTGGAAGGCCAACAGGCAAAGCAGTTTGGCAGAGCATGCCAGATCATCGATTTTTTGTTGATCAACGATAAGCGCTACAAGCTTTCCACGTATGGCCTCGCGGGTCTCACAGGGGGCAACCTCATTGAGATGCTTGAGACCTTCTCCAAAACGCCTTCGAGCGCAGAATCGGTTTACAACTGGACGCCGACGCTTCGAGAGTTCTGCCATAGCATCTTGGCAGACACCAGCGAGATGGAAACTCTCAGTGCGCTCAGAGAGCGTCCACAGCTTCTCGTCATCACCAACGAGCAGAAGGATGACGACGAGCTAGGGATCCCCTACGAGTTGATTCCGCCGATTCGTGCTGCGCTGTACATCCGAGGGTTGTATGGCACACCGCAGGTCGAATATGGCCATCAACCAAACACAATCAGGCTTTCGGGCATCCTATACCCGAATGTGCTGTGGGGTAAAAACCAGTTCAAGCCAGTTCACTCTATCCTCGGGTTCAATGACGATACGTCACTCTTCACCCGAGAATTCCCAGGAGTTCGAACAAACACGGGTGCGCTTGAGCTAATGCGTGACCAGACGTTCTTCACCTACAGAAGCGCTGTTTATAACCTCGGTACGCTCCACGAAATCGGCCTGCCGGCGCCTACGTTCAAAGCACTGAAAGAAGCAGATTGCTTCACCCCTGAGCTTGGCACCAAAGGACGATTCCGTACCGTGCCGTCGGATCTGGTGTTTACGTCCCTGCGCAACGCCATTGACCTGCACATTGAGCATGGATCCGAGATCATCAAAGGCTTTTGTCGTATCGCTATCGAGTGCCAAAAGCGCGGTGTGAACCCTTCTACGCTTTCCGAGGCAGAGGTCAGACACATCGTTGGCCCTTACCTGGTTACCCTTGGCGTTTCGCGCCTCTCTTTGAGCGCCCGGATCATCGACACCAAGACCCTGCGCGAGTCTATCAAGGGCGACAAGGAAGAGTTCTATACGAACCTAAGGTCAAACGTAGGTCTGTACGACCTGCTGGCCGTGTACGCCGGGGGCATCCAGCTCACTATCGGCATACTCATGGCAAGGCGCGTCAGCGAGCTGTATTCGTTGAAAGCTGACAAATGTTTAGACGAGACTGAAGAATGGCTACTGTTCGGTAACGGCAAGAGCACCAGGCACTTGTTTGGCCTGCGTCGGACAGAAGCTCGCCCGATCGAGCCCATTGCTGTCGACATGATCAAAAACCTGATCAAGATGCAGAAAGTCTTGTTGAAAATCGGCTATATCAAGTCGTATAAAACGTTATTTGCACTGCCACAAATGCGTGGGACGCGAGAATTCATTGATTCGAGTAACACTGCTTACAATCGCAACCTTGACATGTTCTGCGATTATTTTGAAACACCGGTGAATGATGACGGTCAGCGCTGGTATCTCCGTCAGCACCAAATGCGCCGTTTCTTTGCAATGTTGTTCTTCTACTGTGGGAGCTTCTCGAGCCTCGACACGCTGCGCTGGATGCTTGGTCACGCGAACCTCCAGCACGTCTACAATTATATTACCGAAAGCACAGACGGCGCCCTGCTTAACTCTGTTGGGGCTCAGTTTGCAGCAGAAAACATACACGTCGGCAATATCGAGAACTTCACAGTATTAGCTGAGATGCTCAAAGAACGATATGGTACTGACGATTTTGGGTTGATTCCGAGCTCTGAACTGGAAGACTATATCAATGACAAAATTAAGGAAGGCATGGTCGAGATCGCGCCTGAATTTTTCACTGATGCTAATGGTGAACACATGAAGGTCGTAGCTCGCCTCAAGTCTGGAGCAGCAGCATGACAGATCGCCCTTCACGCGGCGACGCAGCCAAGGCGGGAGTCTTGGCTCTTGAGCGCCTGCTTGCTCAGGTGATCACAAAGCCGAGCGATTTTGTTGAGGACGCCCAGCTGCGGAGCGCCCTCAATAGCCAGGCAGGCCTGGCTTCGCTGGATCGCGTTGTGAGTGCAGGCGGGGAACAAGCCACCAACACCTTTCCAACCAGTCTCAATACGCTGAAAAAATACAGCGATGAGTGCCTGATCGGTGGCTTCAACAGCCTCAATGCCTTGCGAATGAAGGCTATTGAGGCGTTTGAGCGTGAGGAGCGCAAGAAGGCAAAGAGTAACAAGCGCACCAAGTCAGGACTCAGCCTCAAGGTTCAAGATGTTGAATCAGAGCTGGAAATGCTGCGCCAGACGAACTACCTGCTGCTCCGAGGCCTTCAGGAGGCGATCGGACAGTTCCGAGACCTCCGTGATGCCAAGGATTTCAAGATCATAGAAAAATGGTCGTCTGACGCGATTGCTAGCCTGTTATCCATCACCAGTCTGTGCATTCCTCCTTTCAATCTCACCGAGACACCGCTGCCTAGGGTCTCATCCAATACAGTGGCTGACATCAATGACTACCGCAAAAAAGAATAAGGAGCGGTCGACGCACAAGCTCTATAGCTTGCTGGGCGAATTTGATACCTTCAGTCACTATTCTGACGGCCGCACAAGTTTACGGGATGCAACTAACATCCCTTTTATGAATTGGCCGAATGGATCTCCGTGCATCATCGGAAACCTCTATATGCTCAGCCTCTTCAACAGGAAGGGCCGCGGATCAAAGCGCGGTCTATCTCGTTCAGGGCAGGACGGCGGCACGATGGGGGTTTATGCTGCAAGTTTGAGCCAACTATTACGTCGGTGCTACCACGACAAAATAGATCCGATAATGCTTACAGATGGCGATTTCACAGACTACATTACTGAGTTACGGGAAGAACGGTCGCCAATAAGCCCGAGCGAACCAAAGCGAATCGAGGATACCATTTCCGAGATAGGTCGCGTATGGCTTGATTTTCTGGGAGTTGTGGGCCGACTGCATGGTTATCCAAATTTTGTGGCACCCGAAGGCAGGATTCGCGCTACAGAGAAAACATACAAATATAAGGACAAACTAGGCCAAATAAGAACCGAGACATATTTATCACATCACTCCTTTGGCCCTCCCTCACGGAAAAAGAAGATAAACCCAATTACAGCTGAGCAGATAGCGCTTCTTAGAGATACTGCTCGAAAAGAAAAATCGTCTCTGTTCGTCAAAGTAAGACGATCGCTGCTTATTGATTTACTAACTGACACTGGGGCACGACGCTCAGAAATTGAACAGCTTACAATAGATGATATTAAAGCCGCAAAAAAACTAAAAAACCCCACACTGAGACTAACCACCTTGAAGCAGCACGGCGTACTTAGCTTTAGGGAGGTGCCCGTTCTACCCACGCTTCTGCACCACTTGAACAACTATGTGGAAAGGCAGCGTAACGATATCATGAAGAAAAAATACAAAGATGGCACAGACCATCGACGCTTCTTCGTCTCCGAGAGAAATGGCCGACCGCTATCAAGTAAATACTTATACAACGAAATCGAGAAACTAAAAGTAGCATCCGGAATTGAGACACCTATTTTCCCCCACATGTTTAGACACCGCTTTATTACAAAGCTTTTCATAGATCTTATCCGTACGCATCAGATTACGAACGAAGATGAGTTCCGGCGCAACCTGCTAGATACCGAGATTTTTAAAGTTCAGGTGACACAGTGGACTGGGCATCTGGACACAAAGTCGATTAACACTTATTTGCACTTAGCCCTAGCTGCATCAGCGGACTATGCAGAGACTGTAAATACTGTACACATGCAGCGCGCGATGGATGCCTACTTCGAACGCGAAGGCGAGCTAACTCGACGCTTGGAAGAAGGTTTGTCGTTGGAGGAATACAAAAAGGAGTTGAAGCTCCTGAAAGAGTTGGTACAGAAAGACTTTGAGGTTGCGCGGGTACGAGAGGCAACGACCAAGACCAAACATCTCTAAGCAAAGGGTTGGCGTGGGCTAGCCTCCTTCACCACCTTGTTCGCAAGGACTCCTCAGATACCCAGCTTCTCGCCCCCTGCGCAGAAAGCGTAGGCGGCCCTTCGAGCCCGTAGCGGCGACATACACACGGCATGGGATACAGAGCTGACAGCCCTGCCGAGGTGCGGTAAGGTGCCGTGGACAGTCATTCATCAGGGCTGTCACTCAGTGCTTTGATTTAGAATTACGACTGCAATAATGGATTTAATACAAGAGAAAAATGGAAATTCTAACGTTAGAAAAAATTGAAACAGTTGCAATGAAGTACAACCTTGCCTTCGGCCCATCCACGATTGCGTCGGGCCCCAAGACAAAGACCTATAAGCTTGCCATCGGTTTCATCCTGTTGACCGTTATCTTCATGGTCGGGTCTTTTGCTGCTCAGGTCGCAGACTCCAAGCTCACCCTGCCACTTTGTCTCGTTGCCGCTACGTTCGAGCTAATCACTCTATACTTGCTGGCACGCCGATACGAGCCGGAATACCGGCAGTTTATGCTCAAGAAGCACGGCATCCTAGATAACGAGACAACCTACTCCCGCAGCAGGCTAGAGGACTATAAGAGTGCTTGGCTGAAGCGGCACATTAATGCCTCCGAGGCTTCCTACCTGGAAATTGTAGAGAACCTTGATAAGGTCATTACCCTTAGCAAAAGCTTTAAAGAAAATGCGCTGACTCTTGGAGAAAGCATCATTAATCACATTTTCAGCATAAAGCTGTTTCGCGGTTTTTTCACCCTCGGCTTCGTCGGGATCGCAATGAACGCAACGTTCAGGATATTGGACAACAATGAAAGCTTGAAAGCGCAAGCAGCTCCATACCTTCACAATCTCACAGCTTATACCGTTACCAGCATCATCCTTGCGATCTACTGCGCCGCAGTCTTCGGCATGGTTGCCCTGGCATGGAGAGCTTCGCGAGACTTTTACCTCGAGCGTCGAAGGGGAAAATGTTCCAAGAACTCGTTGAATTTCTTTGTCCAAGCCTTGTTAAAACGAGCCACCCTGCCCATCTATGATGCAAGGTTGACAATCAGGGCGGCGGCTTAAGCTCTTCCTTTAGCCGCTCTGTGACATTCGTCGGCAACGACGATTCGGCAATAGGATACGCACCTACTCTGCTGGGTAGGTGCTAACTCCCTCCAGCGGCCATGCAGAGAAAGTACATCACATGCGTCTCGCTAGGCCGCCCCCTTGCCTTACCACTAGCGTCCGTACGTTAGCGACCCTAGCCTTTTGCCTTGACAACCGATTCAACGACTTTCCCTAGTAGCTCAAGTTCGCCCTTCTCCAGCTTTCTGGCTTCAAGGATCTCTGTAGACTGATCTTTCTCAAGTGCGGAAACCTTTGAGAAATAGCAGTCGCTTTTCAGAAGCTCCATCAAATTGATCTTCGGCTCGGATTCAGCTGAGAGTATGAGCAGCGCGCTGACTTCCTCCCGCCTTCTTGCGATCGACTCGTAATACCTAAACTCATCCATAGCCGATCGATACTGTCTCAGGAAAAAGAACGCAACAAACTCAATGAAGAACAATATTCCGAACTTCGGTGCCAAAAGCACCAGCTTGTCGATGAGCTGACCCGGCTCATTTAGGACGGGCGTTTGGATATAGAAAAAAGCAAGGCCGGAAAATGCCACAAATGTACCAAGAAGTAGATATACTCCGGCACGCCCATAAATGCTTCTGGCCAAATTGCGGGAATTTTCAGCCTGATCAAATAAAAGATCCGTTCCGCTCGAAAACCGAGAGCGATTTGCATGGCTGCCGTCTGAACCATCCCCAGCCCTAGGTGGGGCAGTAAATTCTAGGCCGGTGGAAGCCTGCTGGAAAGCCTTACCTTTCAGCAAAAACTCTAAAGGAAAGCTTGAGAAGATTTGCTTAAAAAATATTGGAAAAAGAACAAACAGCGTCGCTATGATCACTTGCCCAAAGCTTTCTCGAACGAAAAAGTCAATAGCGTTATTCCCGTACACGTAAGTCTGACGAAACAACATCAACACTGGAACAACCATCCAGATAAGTATCTCAACAGACCACAGGGGCGACCAACGTATTCTTGGGAATTTAATCGGTTTGTTCATTTACAGCGACCCAGGCAATGAAAGTACTTAACGCCCTTAAAGGGACGCCCTAGCGCATTTGATAAGTAATTTCATGATCATAGCTCAATGCCATCAGCGCAGACAATCTGTTCCGACATCATCCCGCTTGATTGCGATGGCCCTCCCTACCCCCTCCAAGAGGGGCGTCCACTTGACCTGGTTACAGCCAGGCAGCCACTCCGTGCCCGAAGAAGCGACATGCACGCGCCATGGGCGACACCTCCGTCGACAACCAAGGGCTTGCCCGTCACTCCCTGTCGAAGCTCAACGACCTGTCTCCTCGCCTAGATGTGCTCTTGGCCTTTGCGCCGGTATCGGCCTTGGCTGTGACCTTCACACTGCTCTTAGCTGCCTTCTCATCAGAGCTCCGCTGCTCGAGTATCACGGTGAACCTCTTCACTCCCCTGTCCTTCAGGAAGGTGGCCACGGTAGTGAGATTCTTGAACACCCTGGGGCTACCGCGCTGGGTGGTCAGGGTGTGCGCTAGGTCGGAGTGCTCAATCTGCAAAGTGAAGCCATCCTCATAGGCCACGGCTCGGACTTTGCGCTTGGCAACCTTGAGGTGGAAGTCCAGCTGCCCATCGACAATCGGCAATTTGGCTTCAGCCATATCAAACCCTCACTTCTGATTGCAAAATTACTAGAACGATAATCAAAACTCATATTTTGATGAAAAACAAGATTCTGCAAAATACTAATGAGCTCCGTAGAATTCCCTCTGAAAGGCACGCAGTCTGTGGCATTGAGGTGTTCAGCGTAAAACGCTTATATCTAGATACCCGCAGCGAGGTTCGAGTAATTTTGGCGTCATCGAGGAACGGAGCCTATTCCCATGACTGACCTGATTACTTTTGCCGAGAAAGCTTTCTCGACCGATCCACTAATTCTCGCGCTTTGCATTTCTTTGGTACTTAGCTTGGCTTTGTTGAGGAACGGTAAATGAGCAAGTGGGAGATTCCTGAGCTTCGCTGGGCCAAGATGCCCAAGGGCTGGGTTACCTCTGGTGGCCTTAAAAAATTCAGTGAGCTGAATGCTGAGAAGCACGTCGACCTGGTAGCGATGAACACCTCACTGGCAGCTTTGAAGGTGTACCTAGCTATCTGCACTCGGGCGAACTACCACACCGGCATAGCCAAGACGACCTACGAGGAGCTTGGCAAGCTGGTGGGCCATGCACGGAATGTGGTTGGACGCTCGCTCCAGGTGCTCGAGAACGGCGGGTACATTCGCCGTGATACTGGTAAGCCCAGGGGCGGATCGCTGATCTACGTCAAAAATTGGCTCGAGGAAAAGAGCTTCTCCAAGATCCCTAAAAGCTGGCTCTACCATGGCCGTGGGCCCAAAAAAGACCAGTCGACAGAGAACCCAGAGACGACGCTGGTGAAGCTGAAGGCTTTTGGACTCAACAAGCGCCTCTCGCTGCAGGCACTCAAGATCTACGTCTTGTTGCTCGCGATGCGTCACCGTGATTACCCGGACGACGATGGCTTGACCGTGATCAGCTACGACAAGATCGCCGAGTACACCGATGTAGGCCGTCATGCTGTGAGCCCGGCGATCACGCTGTTGATGGAGATGAACCTGATTACGTTCCGCTCTGGCGACCCAGGCGGCAACGATGCCATGGACTTTGACCGGACTAACCGCTACCTGATCAAGGGCCTCAATGTGCGTTACCAAGGGCTGTCCGTTGCTACGTCCACCCACGTGCCAGCAGCTCGCACTCCTGCCCAACCTCTGCAGTCTGGCCAGTAGCTACGGAGGCCGCTGAGTTATGGCATATTTGCACCCCTCGACCTCACCGCTTGCACCAAGGAAATGCATGGACACGATCGTCATCAGGTATCTAGAGCAGGTCAAAGACCTGGCGACGGATGCAATCAGTGTGTCTCTCTTGGGCAAAGAGACATATAGCTCGATCTCCGAGGCGCTCATGCCTGGGAGCGGTGACTTCAAAGTCTTCTGCATCAAGAAATTCACCGGTGTTGCCAACTACCGCTGGTTTGTAGAAAGCGTCGAGAAGCTCACGGCTCCTGGCGTTGTTCCTGCCGAGTTCACAGTGACTCTGAGCAAGATTTTCAGTGCGGTGGGCGAAGAGTACCTTCAGCAGACGCTGAAAAAGACCGGTAGCTCACTGACCAGGGTGGTTCAGCCTGGCACAGTGGTTGAGGTCGACTACGGGTTCATCCAGACCATCGGCCGCGAAGACGGCGTGCTTCGTACGAACAAGCGCTACTGCGACACACTGCAAAAGGGTGAGATGCACAAACGCCGCCTGGCGATCGTGGTTAAGGCTGGCAGGGGCGTTTGCCAAGTCGTCCCGGTTACCTCAAATGACCCAGGCAGCGCTGACAAAACGTCCTTCCAGCTTTCGCGCGCAACCTTGGATCAGCTGCCGGCATGGGGGAGTAGCGGCAAGGACAGCTGGGCAGTCTGCCAAATGGTGGAGTCGGTATCCGTAAACCGTATCCTGCCGCCAGTGACTGAGTACCGGGTACGTGGCCAGACACGTCGAGGCCGTAATACACACTACACGTTGCGCCTTGCTGAGGCGGAAAAGGCCCTGATGAAGAATTCGCTGCTTCATACTATCGGGGTCACGGACTACCAGCAGACCAAAACGAGGCTGGTGGAGACGCGCGATCAGCTCCAAGCGCTCACCACCGTAGCAACCGACTTGGAAACGGCGAATGCCCGTATCGCAGCCCTTGAGGCCGAACGGCAGGAGCTGCTGCTGTACCAGGAGGTCGCCAAAGATTGGGGAAAAGGGTTTGGCGAAGGCCAGCTTGAAGCAGCTGTTGCTGACCTGAGAGAGCTTTACAAGGCCATAGCTGATGAAGATTCACCACAGAAACTGATCGCCTAATCGGAAGCCGAACAGCCAATCTGTTTGACATAGTGATTCGCGGGCGATAACATTTTCATCACTGGCGAGGAATACTGGAGCAGTACCGGATCTTCGCGACGGCCTTAGGGCATATACTGCAGAAGAAAATTGCTTCACAGAAAACCGCCTTTTTGGCGGTTTTTTGCTTTCTGGGCTCCCGACGTTTACCCACGTTTCTTGATCAGATCCAGCAGTAACTGACCTTCCGGCATCGGAGACATCGTCCGGAGGAGTACGACGTTCTTCTGAACCGTCTTTTTGATCTCCGCAGCCGAGATCGGTTTTTCAAGGCGCTCAAACCCTTCAAGCTCTTGGTAGTGGCATTCGTCGATCTGGCCGTCGTGCATGCGTTTTTTAGTAACGCCTGTGCCCTTTCCGTAAGCAACGATGCCCTTGCCGTTCTCGTACAGGAAGACGACGTCACCCTGGTTGATCCGATCAATGTTGAGCTTCCAGGGGGCATAAAACGCAGCCGCACAGCCCTCGCTTAGCATGCGCTCATGATCCTCGACGCTATGACGCTTGTTCGTGTTCAGGATGTGAAAGCTTGAAGCCGGCAGGGACTCGATTTCTGCTGCAGCTTCCACTTCGTCATCGAGCTTCAGCGCGACCTTGGCTAGCTCAACACCTTTCTCAAGCAGCTTGAGCATAGTCTCCTGACGGCTCATATCGAGATGGTCAGCCAGCCCTTCAATGAAGGAATAGAGCTCTTTTGGCATCCGAATAGACGCGGAAGCTAGGTCACTCTTGGTCTTAGCAACATTCTCGATCAAGGAAATGATGTCGCTCATGGAAGGCTCCTTTTCAGATGGCTAAAAGCATCCCATGGAATACATCAAGAAGCAACATATGCTTTTTAAAAAAAGCATCTAGAGAATCACGAGTTCAGCTGCAGCATCTTGGATGAGCCCTCTAGGGCGAGAAGGATTGGACGAAATCGGCGATCTGCCGGCCATAGCGGTACATTAGGTAGGCCGTAGCTACAACCGCCGTAGGGAAGATCCCGTAGACGACCAATGGGTTTACCAAGCTGTCGTCTCCAATGAGCACCGTCAGGGCGAATAGGCTTACTACCAACAGAGGAATGAAGGTCGCGGCTAAGACCGTAAGCGTAACGAAGGCCCAAAATATCAATCCAAAAATCATCCTAATCACGCTTCCGCTCCATCGAAGCAGTGGTACTTGTTCTCCGAACGAGGCGTCCCAAGAACGGCATTCTCTTGCAGCCTGCAGCCCCTTCGGGCAACGCGACGGTTCTAGGCTAGACATCGCCCAGGGCGCATTCGACCGACCAAAGCGAGAATTTTCGCCGCCCTCAAAGCACATGCCATGGAGCACCAAAAGAAGCCTTACACCAGGATTCTTAAGATTCGATCCTCTGCAGGACTCATCAGGAAGCTTATCTTCGAAGCACCCAATGTATCCCGAGCGGAGCCTATCATGAGCAAGAACGTCGTCTTCACACCAGGTCGTCAGATGTACCATTTCACACAGCTTCGCCAGGAGGTAGGCGACCTGCAGGTCATCGGCCTAATGGCTCAACGACTGATCAATACCACTCAGCTATCCATACCAATGGCTGGAGCTCTAAGCTGATAGTCCGTGGTCGCATGGAAGCGATGCTCGGCTAGCATATGCAGCCGCTCAAGCTCAGCACCAGTGACACCGTTCGCCTGCGCCTGGTGATACGCCTTCATCGCCTCGACGGCTTCCGCATACATAGGATGATCAGGAGGAAGGATTCTGCTGAGGTATTTCATGACTGCTGCTCCGATAAGCAATGGTTTCGGATGACATGTGCTCAGCCTTCCTGTAGCTACTTCCTTAGTAAGCCACCTTCGGTCTCTCTTTAATACATATTTTTGCAGAAACCTTAAGGTGAGCCTCAATGCAATCCTCCAAAGCTTAAGCATTATAAATTTTCAGGCGACCTTAAGTGGCTACTAACATTTTTCAGCCACTAAAGCTTCCTACTTAGACAGGCAACTGATAGTAAACATCTCGACAAGCGCAGGAAACTTGATTTTTCCAATGAGCTTCAAGCTTCACCTTATCCATCTTTTTTTGAACCTGCTTCAGCACGAGCGACTGCTCAGCGGCGATTAAAACAAACTTATTTATGACAAGCATTGGATTCTCCTTGAACTCCAAATACAAGTCATGATTCAGACATAAGCGATCGCAGATTGCCAAGGCCATGGTATCTACAGAACTATTTGACGTCATGATATCACCTCCATTGCGCTCAAATTCTTAATTAACTCTGACCACTCTGTATGCTGTTGGATCAATGAGCCTTAACAACACCCCCGGATCTTCATCGGACAGCTTTAGGTACCAATAACGCAACCTCTCCCATAACACCAAAAGTTTCGATTCGTATCCATGACAGCTGTCACGAGTCCCATGCACGGTCGACTCTACCTTACAACCCTGATCACACATTTTTGAGCTACCACAGTTAGTGCAGCCGGAGTGAGTTCGCGAAGTTTCAGCAAGGAATTTTTGAACCGCAGCCTTATCAATACCGGTATCAACCGAGCCAAGGGCCCATTGATGTGTGTTCCTAACTATAACTGCTTGCTCGCATGGATAGATGGAACCATCAGGTGTAATACTAATAATCCTAGTCGCTGCGCCGCAGTCATATCTTGGCCATACTTCACCCTTCCCTAATTCACCATAAATCAAGGAAAGATATGTACTGTACGGATGAACCTGAACAGGCTTACCCTCTTTCGTAAAAGCGACCATCCTCTCTAGAAACTCGTCAATTAATACTTTATAGTTTTCTTTTGTCAAGTCAGCTGGCAGCGCATCATCTATGTAGCCCAAACTTATCTGATAAATCCCAGATTTAGTCAACTCATCAAAATATTCTAGCTCAGAAGCCCCTGGCGCCATGGTAGCCCGCGCCCAAATCCGCTCACTTTTTACATGCCGCTTTAGAACTTTCAAACCGCGCATGACCTTCTGATAGGTAGGGCGACCACGGTGATCAATCCTGTGGGAGTCATGTAGCTCTTGCCCCCCATCAACACTGACCATAATTGTTGCTTCAGCTTTACCGAGAAGATCTGCGACCTTATCAGTCATTAACATTGCATTCGTTATCAACTGAAGCCTTATATCCACCCCCGACTCCGAAGATCTATTACTCTTTCACAAGCAGCAATTACGCCTTTAATATTTAATAGCGGCTCACCGCCGAACATGACCACCGCAGCAGGCTCACTTTTACTGTTCCGACCCTGTGCAAACCACGCTATTGACTTAGTAATAGTTTCAACGCTCATTAGCTTGGGCCCAGGCAAGGCGTGACCTTCATCAACGAAGCAGTAATCACAAGCTATATTGCATGTACTGGCCATATCGAGCTTCATCGTCTGCAACTCATCTTCCGGAGGAGTGAAGATCTTATGCTCATTGTGATAAAGCTGAATTGCTGGTATGAGTTTCGCCTCATTCATATTAACAACTCCGCTCGCGGTCATAACGATTAACGAAAGCGTAGTCCAACCTAGCGAAAGCCAAGAACAATTTTCCACTAGGGCTGCAAATGTGTTTCAAAAGCGAAACAGTCTTGCGGCGATGCCAAGTAGGTGTACTCTTTAAAAACAAAAACTTGGCGTAATTCGATAACGGAAGACCGATGTTTTTCAAAAACGGATGCTATCGCTCGGCTAGGTGCTACCTCAGCGATAGGGGCAAACGCCTTCACCTTATTTTCACACTGGGTAGCGCATTCTTTGTGTTATCCCTACGTGTGATAGACCTTGCCCGCCTAGCAGCGGGCTTTCTTTTGCCCGCAAAGCCCGCTAGCACCAACACCACGCCTTTCACAGAGTAGCCGGCCCTACGAGCCCGGAGCCACGACCTCTGCTAGATAAGCAGCTTCGCAGCCCCGGCACCGAATCATCAATTAATGACCGAGCCGTCGATGCCCATGATTGACCTGAAAGCAACGCCATAGGCCTCAAAGCCCAACCGGGGCCAGTCGGCTCTGTAATCCAAGGAATCGTGATGATGGCCGTGCACCACCAGCTTTGCGCCTATGGCTAGCGCGAGCTCATCGATTTCGAAGAAGCCATAGGGATGGCAGCTCGGTGCTTCGTGGCAAACCAGGATGTCGGCTTTTTCGAGCGCGAGCGAGAAATAGTCGTCAGGGAATATCGCGGACAGCGCGTGCCGTTTTTTCGTCGCAATGAAGTCTTCGTGCTGCGGCCGAGCAGCCAAGCGCTCAAGAAAATCCGAGTAGTTTTGAATGCCTGTATCAGGACTCCCTGGACGCCAAACTGGAGCCTCAAAAGTACCTCCCAATCCACCTACGCGGTAGCCAGCGATTTCTACTACTCGTCCATGCAAGCTGCGCTCGGACAGGCCGCTGCCATACAGATTCTGCCAATAAGAGACTTGGTCGACGTCGTGGTTACCATGGATGAACCATACCTCCGTGAGCCCTAGGATCGGCCGCAGGATGACGTCTAGGGGTAGGCTACATTCAAGATCACCCAGGAAGACCACTGCCTCGGGCCGATGTTTTTTCACAAGTCGGATCACATGATCAAAATGGCCATGAACGTCCCCGAGGAACCAAATCATTTTTAATGACCCTGCTGCAAAGTCGCGATTCGTCAACGCCTAGATGAAGCGCCCGTTAGGCACGTCCTCCTCGCCGGCATTGCTCCACTATCTTAGCTGCATCACCGGTCACTTCGACTCGAACTCGCGTTCAGGCAACGAGCGACCCGCGAATTAGAAAGCTACGTTGGTCTGATTCCGGCCGATGCTATGAACGCCTCAAACCGAAACCCGCTTCTCACGCCTCCTCAATCTTGCGATGGATCGCGATTAGCTCTGGCATGAACTGTAGACAGTCCGATGTAAAGAACTCACGCGATTTGTTGATCCGATACTTGTCGAACAAACAGTGCAAGGCCTGCTCTAGCTTGGAGTAGTTAGTGGTTTCAAGTTGACTCAAAATCGTGAAGCGGAATGGCACTCCAGTCGTGTATAGCTGGGTGATTCGCTTGTCGACCGAACCAGTAGTAATTCCGATTTTGACGATCTCGACCTGTTCGGCGGTATAGAGACCGGTGGAAAGCACGTACAGGGTACCGACATCAGCCTCGAGCTTCGCCAGGTCTTCCCCCTCAATGAATTCATCAGCCTTGATCTCGACGGCATTTGCGTCTGCCAGGAGCGTCATCAGGTGAGGCTTCCTGCTCTTGTCTGCAGTGATATCCGAAGCGCTTCTGCACGCTAGGTAGATTCGTGCCAGCACCGCATGATCCAGATCCTTGTAGTTGCCAGCCGCGACGTTTTTCAAATGGCTGGGTGTGCCAACGTGCTGGGGGTACTCCACCTTCACAATTTCTCGGATCTGTTGGGGTGTCAGCCCCTCAGGGTTCTGGCGAAGTATCTGTCGGATTACATCTGTGAAGCTGAGTTCGTTCTGCATCATTAACCTTAGCGATTTCGCGAAGTGCTTAGCTCGCTGCAGATCCCCCGCACCCTCTCCGGTGATCTACTGCGGGCTTTTTTGCATTCCTATTGGTTTTACCGTCTTCCCTGATTACACCAGATGACGCTGATGAAGCAGGGCAGAGGATCAACTGAAGCAACTCCGAACTCAACCCTCGTTCATCCTACGCATAGAGCTTCCGGCTAATGACTGGTCTCTGCCGGGCCACCCACAATCTGAAGCTGGTAGTCAGTAGTCGCCTGGAAGCGATGCTCGGACATCAGGCGCAGCCGCTCAAGCTCAGCACCAGTGATACCGTCCGCCTGCGCCTGGTGATACGCCTTCATTGCCTCGACGGCTGCCGTGTACATCGGGTGATCAGGAAGAAGCATTCTGCTGAGGTCTTTCATGCCTGTTGCTCCCTATGGGCAGGGCCGCTCTAGCTCCTCTACCGCGCATGGCTTGCTTGGGTGACAATTCAAAGAGAAGGCCCTGAATATTTGATCAGTTTGAACCTGAACAATCCTCCACCGCTGGCTGTTTCACTATCCAGCGTTCTGCTCCGTTGTAGTCATCACCGCCTACTGCGATATAGATTTGTCCCTTCTCATCAACTGCGTACACGCCTGGTCTTTCGCATTGAGGATCTCGAACCTCATTTTTCCAAGCGTATACCTCCCCTTCCCAGATCATCACAATGCCGCCCCGGTACTCCTCATTCTTTGCCCGCCACCGGGCAGCAGTTACGCGCAATGCATTCCAAAACGCCTTCATAGATCGATGTCCCCTTTGTTAGCTCTAAGTATCAGGCACTCAGCAGCGGAAATGAAACGCTCACCAACAAACCTACCGTTGTCCCAGCCTTTCACTTGGAGTAGACAGCCCATGGCTCATCAATTCGAGTGGTGAAGCTTTGGCTCATCATCTCCCGGCGCATACCCCAGCAGGCGACGGAAAACCTGCCGGGACATGGAAGGAAGAGAGCGGAAGCTTCACTCCACTTGGCTCGAGTGGGCCGGAGATGGTGACCATGACGGAACGCCTGAACTGTATATATGTACAGTTAAGCGTTCTGGCATCATTCGGTCAATCCATGAGAGTGCTGATTGGATGACCGGGGCTCTTGATCTCAACGCGAATGAGCGCCAATGGCAGCCCGTGCAGCAACCTGATCATGAGCCTCACTGCGCTAGCGGCTCCGGGGCATCGCCATGATTTGAGCGCATCCGCTTGCAAAGCCGTACAAAGGTGCTTAAATGTCACGAGCAGCATGACAAATTGTCACTTGATTAACGACATTTTGGTGCCTTATGAACGATGCAGATGATTTCCCAAGCGAAACCGAGAACGTTGCCGTGCATGTCGAGAATCTGCGCGAAGACCTTGAGGAACTGGGCTGGACACCAGCAGCACTGATGGATCGGATGCGCTCGTTAGGCGACTACCGAAAACCCCAGACGATTCTGAGAGGAATCAATCGTGCCCTGGAGGGAGAGGTACGGCCTTCTGGCGAGTTATTGGCCTTGGTTCGGCAGATGGTGCGCTTCAAGCGCCGGTTGCTCCGCACATATGGCAACACGCAATGGACGGAGCTGGGGAATGGCTCCCACACAACGCGGATTGAGGATTTCACCATCACCCTTATCCCGCAGAGCAAAGGCCGGTGGCTCGTAGTGGTTGCACATACGGGTGGCTACGTTGCCCCTTACCCGCGCTGGCAGGACAGCTTAGACGCCGCGAAACACACCGCATTCATGGTCTTGGACAGCGCTCAGAACTGGATTCTGGAGTGCGAAGAAGAACGAGCGCGTGAAGCCGGAGCGCTCGAACAGTAGATTCAGCCTGACCGGCGTATACGACCCAGGAAATGCCTTCGGCATGAGAGTCAACCAAGGCGATGCCTACGGCTTCCTAGGTACCATCAGCCAACCGATTGGAACGTTGAAATCGTGTAGAACGCTCCGCTGTTAGAAATCACCATCCTTTTGCCGCTAAAGGTCGTGCAGAGGCAGCGTTTAAGGCGTTTTTTGCGTAATTTGGAGCACGAGAATCCTTGAAATTCTTTTACCGTTGATCAAAAATGATCAACGGAAGGCTCTAGATAGCCTTCACGAGTCAAGTACTCATTCTGGATCAGGAGGTCTGGATGCCTACCGTATCGATTGCGCTCATCAAGCAGAGCAACAAAATGCTCGCTTCAGGTGCTCGGAAAACCGTAACCGCCCGCTCTTCCAAGCTTTCCTCCGACGCGATCAACAGCCTTATGAAGAAGGCGTACGAGCGCCTAGCGCGCTGAACTGGACTGGAAAATCTTGTCAGCACCGTCCACCGGCCGAATCACCGATATCGCGCAAGCCGCATCAAAACAAGATACCGACTTCGATACCTCGCCGCCTTCCCTGGCGAGCCAGGCGGAGTCGGTTTCTTCGTTGAGCGGCGAATCCTTTGACGTGTTTAGTCAGCTGGTGAACGCACCTGATGACTTCTTGGGTCTGCTTGCTTACTCCCTATACAAGCGACACAAGATCGAGTGGCTGCAGACTCACCCGCAAGACGATCACCAGGCGTTCAAGAAGGTAGCGTGCACCCCGCAGCAGATTGGGATGTATCGCAACCAGGCTGAACAGATGGCGAAGAACTTCATCGACATCACGCTTGAAGAGCACGGCGAGGAGATGCGAACCAGCTTGATGACGAGCGAGTTCATGGCACGCATCGATGTGATGGAGCCAGCCCTGATAAGCAAGATCGACGGACTGAAGCCTCCATTTTCGAAGGTCATCGGCAATCACCTGCTTGGCGGCATCTGCTCCGCAGTGGTTGCAATCAGCCTGTTCGGTTTCTTCACGCTGTATTCGAAGTTCCAGAACGATGGCGGGCTAGAGGGCATGCTCAAGGGTGACAAACAGGCGAGCATTTCCGCCGAAGCGGCCCAACAACGCCCTGCCCCATCGTTGCCCGCAAAAACTGACTCCGCCGTCCTTGGGAGCGCTCCAACACCCTAGCGCCCTATGCGCATAGATGCGGGTTTCGCTGCAGGCACACGATCACCACGCATACCCTGCTCAATGCACTGAGGCCAACGTAATCCGCAGCCGTGATTACGCGAGCCTCAGGCGAGATAGCTGACTGTATCTGGTGATCAGTCTGCTATGAGCCCACGCTGACGCCACCGGGCGCGAACGAAGTCGTTGTAGCGATAGCCCTCTCCCAACTCGAGGTGATCCGCGTGATCGCAGACGATGATCTGCGGCATCACACCTGTCTCGTGCTTGGTCTGATCGCAGAATCGGGCAAGCTGGGTGAACATGTTGGCCACTGCATCCAGGTCATCATGCCAATCCACCCCCTTGTTCTCATCCGAGCGGAGGTTCGCCGGGTCGAACTCATCCCCATGGTCAGCTGAAGGGAAGTAGACCTGGGTCGGCTGATCGAGAAAAAGGATCGGTGGAATCTTGCAGTCCTTTGCTCGCGCTGCAAATTGGTAATGGAGTGCCATGAACAGCGTGAGATGGGAGTACAGCCAGTTGGCACCGCTACCCATGGATCGCAGGAACACTTTTTTGAACGCGTCCTTTTCGTGCCACAAATCGAACGTGTTCAGGTCGAATTTGAGTGAGCCCGTCCTGTAATGCTTCTCGAAGGGGAAGCCCTTACCCAGTTCCTTCATCATCTTGTTGATGTCGCGGGTCAGGCGGTCGAGTTCGACCTCGACATCATAAGAGCCAAGAAGGGCCTTCAGCTGGGCGACTTTATGCTCCCAGAACTCCACCATGCTTTTCGACTCGGAAGGTAGATCTTCAAGGAATTTCTCGATCTCGATCTCAAGCCGCATCTTCGTCTTCTTGGGAGCATCCTCCAGAGCGTTCGCCTCTGCGCGCCGCGCCTCCTGCTCTTCGAACGGTCTGAGTGCAGCCTGCACTTCCCTGATCTGGAGGCGTATGCCCTTGATCTCATCCTTCAGGTCGCGGCTTTCCTGGCCCAAGCTTTCTCTCGCATAAGACGAAAGCTTCAGTTGGCCGTTCAGCCATTCGATGGCCTCGGTCAGCTTGTTGGCCTGGTCTTCCGGAATGTCGGAATGAGATTCGCACACCGGGCAGAAGGTGTGTTCAAGGTTGGTCGAGCGCGGTACCGGCAGCGATGCAAAGTTGGCACCGATCCCTTTTGCCTGCTTGGCAGAGCGCTCAAGAAGGTCGCTCCTACCCAGTGCCGAGCGCAATTCCAGAACATACTTGGCCTTTTTCTCACGCAGCGTGTTCAGGGTGGTCTGGTAATCATCAGCTAGGCCATCGACCAAGACCGGGGCGTCCTGCAGCAAGCGCAACGCTGCCTGAGGCTTGATGTATATCTCCTCGGCAGTCTTGTCGAAGAGAGGCTTACCTGCGAGCGCTTTGTACTCTGAAAGCAGATCATCGAACTTCCTGATGGTGATCTCTTTCTGCTTGTCATCCTTGGTGATCTTGAGCCTGGCCCGACGCAGCTCGTAGTTGGCTTCGGTCAGCTCCTTGGCGATATCGAAGTACTCCTCGCCGACGATCCCCATCAGGATCTTGAAGTGATCGATCGCCTGATCACGTTTAACTTTCTCGTCGAATCGGTAGAAAATCGCGTGCTTGTTCGCCACCAGGTTCTGGTGCTGGAGCATCAGCGACGGGAAGCTGCGTACCGACGGCGTTGCACCCTTCGCGCCGGTGACCTGCTGGTACATAGGGTCGACGTCAATGTTCTCCAGTGTTACGCCGAAAAACCTCCCAAGGCTTTTGAGATATTGGTCTCGGTGGATGAAGTACCGATCCTCGAAGAAGTAGTCGACATGCTTCATGGTCTCGATGATCTCTTCAGCGCCTGGCCCGATCGCCTCACGCAGGAAGCAACGCTTCGACGCCGCCACTCGCCCCACCACGAGGGTCAGCTCGGGGAACTGTAGGACGGTGAAAAAAATTTCGCCACGGTCGGTCAGCTTGCCGTCCGGAATGGTGTCCTCACTGCTACCCAAGCAGTAATCGAAGATTTCCAGGATCGCGCTTTTACCGGTCGACGACCTGCCAGTGATGATGTTCAGGCCTGGGGTCAGCGGGACGTAGTGCAGCTCCTTGTCCTTGTCCACGACACCGATGTAGCTAACGTAGCAATTCATAGCGATTTGAGCCCCAGCGACCTGTAAATGGAAACGACACTTTCCCCGTTGAAAACCACCGCCAGCTTTCTTGCGTACTTCATGAGCTTCTCGTCGGCGTTTTCTTCCCGGATTTTCCCCTGCGACGCGACCGACATGTCGTCGGCGATCTGAATACCCCGTTCTGACGTCAGGATCAGCAGCGCTGCATTGGTGATTGGCTTGAATTCTTCGATACGCAGCTCAAGGCCTAGAACGCGGCTTGGCTCCTGCAGCAGCGTACGCATCGAGCTATTCCTGTTGGCGTTATGCAGGAATTTGTGAAGCGGCTTGTACGTCACCAGCGGGAGGATCAGGTAGCTGAGCAAGACGTCCTTCTCGGTGCCATCCCAGTGGTCATAGAAGGAATGGATCACCGGCGCGAGAGCAAAGGGGGTTCGGCGCAGAGTGTAGATGTGATCCGCAGCGTTTTTACTCATCCCAGAGCCTCCAGTAGAACTCATCTTCCACCTTGTCGGCCTTCACATCGGCGAGCATGTGGTAGATGCCATTCCGAAATTCCGTGGTGGTGTCTTCAAAGGTTTTCAGCCTCTCGACCTGAGCAGAATGCTGGGCGAAGAAAAACTTCAAGGAATGGCGCTTGAGCTGAATCGGGCACGTCTCACCCATGCAGTCGATCATCGCCTCCTGCCGCCCATCCTGGTGACGATCCAAGTGGTTTTTCTGGTAGCGCTTGATGTCGAGTGGCGAAGCCAGGCTGTCCGTGTACAGCTGGTCAATGACCTCGCCGGCGATCAGCAGCTCCAAGGCAGCCTTCTTGAGCCGCTTCTCGCCTTCGATCTCAAAGATTTTCTTCACGAAAGGTCGGTCAGCGATCTCTGCGAGGTCGATACTCTGCTCCAAAGCATCGACATCAACCTCCGGGAAGATGCTGGAGTGCGACATATAGCGCTTCGTCAGCTCAGCGACCTTGGCGGTGAACTCTTCACAGGTGATCTCCCAGCCTGCCTCTATGTACTTGGTACTGCCGATGAAGCCGAGAATGTCATCGATGAAGCTTTGATGCTTGGACTCCCGGATCGCCTTGAGGTGACGAACCTTGAAGTCGTGAATGCGTTGCTGGAGCGAAGGCGATCCGGTGAGGAATACGACCTTGTCCAAAATCTCCAAGAGGTCATCCTTCAGCGCGAGATCCATGACGGAACGCTGCAGCACCAGGCCCTCGGACGGCTCTTTGCCGCTGGAAGCAGCGAACTTCTTCTCGGCGGGCTCGTAGATGGCAGCGAGCAAAGCATGCTTCTCAGCGGCGGTGCTGATATTCCAATCCTTCAGGGTCGACCTCGCTGAAAACTGCTGGTTTGTCACCAGCATCAGGCTCTCATAGGCTCGATGGTCAAACGCTGGATGCAGCCAGTTATTGATCGTGTTCCAGATATTTTGATGCCCGTCCCGCAGGGTGCCGGTGTAAAGCTTGACCTCTACCTGAACTACGTCTTCCAGCGTCACGTCGCCGTAGACCTCGATCCATAGGCGCTTGCCCTTTTCGAGCTGGTAGCAATATTCAAGCGCAACGACGAGCTGATACTGGAGCGCCTCGAATAACTTTGTCGCGTCAAAAGGTAATTTGTCAGGAGATTTGTCCATAAAGATTCCGCGAGCGCCCTAATAGGCACGTAAGTTATCCAGGATCGCTTCAGTACTGCTGCCCTTCGATATTCGAATACGTAGTCGCCACTGTACAAAAGCACAGCCATCAGATGCTGACACTGTACAAAAATACAGCTCTAAATATTTGGTCGGCCAGATAGTAACACTGCGAAATCGACAATCGCAAAGAATGTTTAACGGTATGTAATCCACATACTCTGACAGAGTATAAAAACGGTATGCTAAGAGCATCCTCTTAATGTGATTTGTTTGACGTCAATTTCCTAATCCCAATGAGGATTGTTGTGTAAGGCCTCAACTTTGAACCCGGCCAGAATTTGATGGAATTCTTTCGCCTCAATGCAAGTCCCTGTCCCATGCAGAAGATGCACGCGCCCTCTCATCGACCCGATGCCCGCCCCCTCCACCACCTCGCATCTCCGATCCCCTGAGCCGCACGTCCAACGAAGGCGTCCACAAGTAGCCGGACTCTTCGAGCCGGACAAACGACGGTTGGGTGCCATCTCATGAGGGGTGCAGAGTGTCCGAAACGGCGGACTGGCCGAATGAGAATGCCGCTGTTTCATTGTTTTACGGTCAGCCAGCAATGGATGAAAATGGCTTAGAATCGCCTCCATCCAGGCCCCATGCCAGAGGCCGCAGAAGGATGGTGATCGAGTGAAAGACAAGAGCCAGGCTCCGAGCAGCAGTGCAGGCAAACCGAAAAAGAGCTCCGAAAGCTCAGAGAACGAACTCGATCAAGCTATCCTTGGATCCGGCATTGCTGCACACGAAGCAGTTGACAGTCAGGGGGCGGGGGCAGCCGCTGCTAAGCCCAAGCCCGAGGCCTTCGTCCTTGATCTGGATAATGCGACTGGCGAAGCTGAGCCAGCACCGCAGAGCCCAAAAGAAGCCGCCCGGACTTTAGCGCATGCTCGGGACATACTGGATTCTCCGACCCTGAAGCAAGCGAGAGCCACACTCGATGCAATTGGAAACGCGCCGTGGAGAAAGACGATCTCTGCTCTGAACCTGATGAAAGACCCGTCTTGGAAGCAAGCCCTGGCGTCAGTTCAGTCGATGAATACCTCGTCTCTGCAGCAGGCCAGGGCAGTGGTTGAATCCATGAACAACTCGCCGCTGAGGCAGACATTGGCGGCAGCTGAGTCGATGAACAGCTCCTCCCTGTTACAGGCAAGAGCTGCGGTTGAATCGCTCAACAGCTCGTCTCTGAGGCCGACCTTGGCAGCAGTTGAGTCAATGAACAGCTCGTCCTTGCAGCAGGCGATGGCGGCGGTAAAGTCGATGAACATTCCGTCCATGAAGCTGGCAATGGCGACGGTCGATTCGTTCAATAGCTCGTCCTTGAGACAGGCCGTAGCAGCTATCGAGTCGATAAAAAACCCGCCTTGGAAGCAGGCAATGGCTGCCGTCGACGCCATGGACAACGCTTCATGGAGAGCGACTGCGGCTGCACTCAACTCCCTCAATAATTCCAGCTTGCGATCAGCCAGAGCAGCACTGGATTCGCTGAACCTCGCTTCCTGGAGAAGTGCTTTTGCCAGGCTAGATTCGTTAACAAACCGGTCGGCCCTGCGTATGGCTGCAGCAGCTGTCACCTCGTGGGGACAGCTGAATTCACCGTTGCTGAGCTATCTCGCCTCTGACGAAGCACCTGACCTTGCTCTGCTGCTGCGTGAAGCTGCATTCGATGCCCCGCTGGATTTGATTGAAAGCGGTGAGCTTGAAGAGTTCGAAGCCACCGCAGTGGACGGTCAGATAGTCGAACGGTTAGACCGTGGGGATACAGTTGAGCATCTACCCGCAGTCTCCAGAGCCCGTCTGATTGCTTGCATCGTGTTCCTGATCAGCATGGCCAGTGCGATCGTGAATATCATAGATCTTTGGCAGGCATACGACTTCGTACAAGAGAAATTGTCCGGAGTGAAAAGCTCGACAGAAATCACCGAAACTCTAGCCACGATTCCCGTGGACAAACTCAGCTTGCTCGAAGGGCACAGGGTGCTCACTGGCGACAAGGTAAACTTGAGAACCGAGCCATCAGAACAATCTGAAATCAAGGCTTTGCCCCAGAAGGGCGCCCTACTTGAGGTTCTGGAGGATGGCGAGGTCTGGATTCGAGTGTCTGTAGATGTCGCTGGTGAGTCCCTGGAAGGCTGGATAGCCCGCAGATATACCATTCCGATCCGACTGCCAGCCAAAAAGTAGAGCTCAAACAGCCTTGAAGACCCGAATGATCTCGCTATCGGCCAGCGTTGCGGTTGGCTCATCAAGAATGAGCACCTTCGCACCGTGCAACACACAGCGGGCGATCTCGATGAGCTGCTGTTCAGCAAGAGACGTGTCGCTCGCACGGGTATAGAGATCAAGATGCTCCAGGCCGAGAGCGTCAAGCTGCTGACGAACCTCAGAGGCATGCTTTTTACGCAGGTACAGCTGTTTTACCCGAGCATGGCCCATGAGCACGTTATCAAGAACGGACAGGGCGGGAATGATCGAGAGCTCCTGGTGAACGATGGAGATTAGAGAAGGATCTGTACGCTTTCCGGATCGAAGCAGTTGACCATCTACGATGATCTCGCCTGACGTGGAAGGAATGATCCCACCCAATATTTTTACGAGGGTACTTTTCCCCGCCCCATTCTCGCCGCACAACCCATGTATTTCACTTGAACGCAATTCGAAATCAATCGATTTCAGCGCTTCAAAAGAACCATAGGTTTTCCGGAGACTTGCAACGCGCAAGACTGTTTCACTTTGCATGGCAACCTCTTCTTTTTATTTTTAATAGCGGTATTGCTTGCAAAAAACTCTTGAACAGAGCTCAAGGATGCATGGAAGTAAAATCTATTGAGGCTTCTCCCCCTGCACAGCGCACCACAAGCGGCTCAACATCAACGCTACCCAAGTGCAGCTGCATTCAGACCAGGCACGGGAACGAAACTAGCCTCTCAAAACAATGGAATGAATAGCCAAGTATGAAAAACATTATTTCATAGATGAAATAAATAACTCCGCTCATTGTGCTAGCGTGAAGATGGCGTCTGTCTCAGGTCACCGTCTAGGTGCTGGCCTCGTTGCCCATACGTACCAGAACTGGATGCGGAATGACCGAAGACCTTATGGAGAAGCGGGCCAAGCGGTACGCTCCAGAGATCGCTTCGCTGCGCCTAAGCACACGCCGCCTGCCTCAGCATCGAAGCATTGCGCTCCGTGGCTCTTTTCAAATCAAGGGGCTTATTGTGAGCCGGGCCTATCACGCTTGCACACAGACCTCCCTTCAATATCACGTTCGAGAACCTGTCACGAATGAGCAAACAAGTAATCTTCACCCTATCCCTGAAAGTCTCACCATCGAATATTGCGGCGCTTCTAAAAATCGTGCAGCAGCTCGTTGCCGATACTGAACAGGAGGAAGGCTCGCTTACCTACGAATACTTCGTATCCGACGATGAAAGCACTATTTTTATACATGAAAGATATGTAGATTCGGCGGCAGCAGCTTTCCATCTAACCCACACATTCCCTCCATACGCTGAGAGCTTCGCTAAATTTACGGAAACCGAAAGCTTCTTTATCCACGGTGAGGCATCCTCAAAACTCAAAGAAACACTTAAAGGGGCCCAGGTAGTTTACCTTAAGCCATTTGCCGGATTTAACAAACACTAGAAAATATCGTTTGTCGCGGGCATTCTGATGTCTACCCGCGACTTGCCCTCCTCATGCCAATCACCTGCTGTGCTTGCTTGATATGAGAAGAGCGGGAATCTCACTCATCTCACGAGATTTTACGGGGCGCTCAGCTCATTTTCCTGCGTGACACACGGCATGTTCATCCGTGTTGCCGCCCGGGGGCAAGGATCGTCTCGAATGCGCTTTACCGCTGAAGCATTGTTCAGTTAAACAGTTGGATTCCTGTGATCCAACCTTTTCGCCCGGCCCGGGTATTCACCCACCGCCGTGGAAGACCTGGAGTGCTCTGATGCGAAGCCCATTGTTCAAGACTCGTATCACCGAAATGCTCGGCATCCGCCATCCAATCCTTTGCGGCGGGATGGGGCCTGGCGTTTCAGACGCGACCTACGTAGCGGCTGTGGTCAATGCTGGGGGAATGGGCTTCATCGTTGCTTCTGCCTACCCTGATCCGTAGCAGTTTCGCGAGGAACTTCGTAAGTGCCGGCAGCTGGCACCTGGAAAAAGGTTCGGTGTGAATCTCTACATATCTGGTCAGCCCAATGCAGCCAACCGCATTCAGGAGCAGGTGAAAATCCTGGCTGAAGAGGATGTCATTTGCGTCGAGACCTCCGGTGGTAGCCCCGAGGCAATCCTTCCTGCTCTCCGGGAGTCCGGCATCAAAGTGCTGCACAAGGTTTCAGCCGTCCGACACGCCCGGTCAGCCGAACGCCTGGGCGTTGATGCCGTGATTGTTGTTGGCAATGATTCCGGAGGCCATCCAGGAACCTACGGTATCAGCAGCATGGTGCAGGCCCCTCAAGCCTCACGGGAGCTATCCATACCCCTTGTGATTGGCGGTGGGATGGGAACAGGGAGCCAACTCGCCGCCACCTTGGTGATGGGTGCTGACGCGATCTTGATGGGCACCAGGATGTTGGTATCGGAAGAGCTGTGGATTCACCGCCAGTACAAGGATCTACTGGTGAACAGCGATGGCACGGACAGCGTCATCGTCAAGACCGGCCTACGCCAACATCACCGGGTTTTGAACAACGAAAGCGCGAAAGCCGTGGCTGCCATTGATGCGACTGGTACTAGCGATTTTGAACACTACCGCCCGCACGTCATGGGCAAATTAACTACCCAGGCTTACCTTACGGGTGATAGCAGCATCGGTATGCTCGACTACGGGCCATCGGCAGTTTTTGCGAATGCAGTGCAGCCAGTGGAACAGATATTCGATGACATTCTTGACGATGCAAAGCGTGCCATGCAGCGCCTGAATGCACTCGACTGCGAAGCATAGTGTTATCGTGGGTTGAACACGACGCCTTGATAGCTCGTGTTCGACCATTCAGGCATTTGTTCCATAAAGTCGAATTTTCCGCGAAGCGGGCTACCAAGCAGAGCGCGTAGGGCCGAGGCCAACGAAGCTGGACTTAGTTCACGACAGCCGTACCGTAAGGCCACGCACCATGCTTCGTGCTTCTCTCACCCCACCTCCTCACGTCTTGGGCGCTTCAATGTCCAGCGATTGAGGTTTCAGAAACTCGGCCGCCCCTCCAGTCGCAAACCACGTAAAGGCTGCTTAACGTCCTAACCACCAGGAACCCCTCGACAGTCCTGCTATCGAGGATGATAGAGGTGCGAATTATGTCACCATCGTCAAAGCGACATTCTCGATCAGCGAACACCAAGCCCTCCAGAAAAATGTCCCCTGACCCATAGGCTGCAGCTGAAATGTAAGCTGTGACCGGCACTCCAAAATCGATCTTCATGGCTTTCGCTACAGTCTTTGGTACAGACGCCGGCGCATCTTGATCTACATGCCGCGTCGACAGTGGAGCTCGTTTCTCAGCCATCTACCACCTCGATAATCTATGGGTCATATCAACACCAGAGGGAGCTCACCGACTTTCGCTACCACCGTTTCCAGGCTTGCCATTTGCAATCCGCCCAAACGAATCATTAAAGAGGATGGTGTCCCCCTCTTCGTCGAACATCTGGCCAAGCCACCTTGCCCGCTTGATCGCTGATATCTGCGCGAAGAAGCAGCTCTCGCATAAATGAAGCTCGTACTCCTCGCCACTGTGCCCTGAGCCTTCTCCCCAAGAAGCGTGCATCGCTCCGAACTGGAGCTCGCCGTTGCTACCTCGCGCGCACATCCCGCAGGCGTCGCATATCACATCAACGACCTGGTCGTTTTCACTTGGCTGCGTAACCTTCATTGCGGCCCTCCGATAACGCGGCATTTAGCATCGCTGACCTAGATCGCGCGCTTCATCCGCATCTCAGCCACGCGCGCCAAGGCGGCCAATTAACAGGCGAATGAATAGGCGCATGATAGCCTTGCCGTAGCCCTCTCCATCGGAGCACCCTCTTTGAGCACCCCCTCGGTTCCTAGCTATTACACGTCTCTGCTGCGCGCACCGTGCTTCTCGACCGACCCCATCGGAAAGCGTCAAGCAGATCGCTGGAAGCGCCTCGTCGACAACATTCACAGGAGCACTACACCAGAAGATCTCCGCGAAGCTCGGGGCGTGGCCGAAGGCTTCATCCTGGGGTTAGTTGAATGCGGCCATTTACGACCAGACAGCGAACGCGACTACGTGATACTGAGCAGCATCCATCGTCGGCAGGATTTCCTGCGCGCTCTCCTTTCGACGCTCAATTGATTTATCGGTCGCCCATCCAAGCGCCCGCTGAGGCGCTTGGCTAGGATGCCGAAGGCGCATCGTTGCTATCGGCTGTCACGATCAAAGCACGCAGACTGGCTCGACCCATTTCGCGATTGAACGACGTCAACACGTAGTGCCCTTCCTTGGTAGAAACCATCCAGAACCGACCCGTTTTCGACAAGTTGTAAATCGGCTCGGTCTGCAGTGTGCATCCCCCGGCGTAATGACCATGACTAGGCACGGCCTGACTAACCACAACTCCGACAGCGCAATCTGAAGAGATAACCACGTCACCGAGGTACGCCCTGATGGGCACTGAGTGGTTCCGAGCCATGGCACGAATCATTCTCTTCAACTGAAAAGCAGAGAGCTCCTTACCGCACTGCTCATTTCTTCTGTCCGACATCCCTACTTCCTGTGTCATACCGCTGATCTCAACCATCCCAGTGATCCTAGAGCTGAGCGCATCAGCGATGTCTGTTGTGTTAGATCTCAATAGTAAAATCAGGTATAAAGCCCGATTTTTCGCCCGGATAACCTCTCGGGTTCGACACCAAGCGACACCCTGAAATGACCGTATCTATGGCGTGATGGGTGTGACCGAAAATCCAAGCGTCCGCTAGCTGAATGAGGTCGTGCCACTGGTTGTAGTAGGCAGCGGCGAGATGTCCTTCATGACCATCGCCGGCCACCTCGGGAATAGGGCAATGGTGCGTGATCACAACCGTCTTCCCCGCAAAATCCTTGCCGAGCTCAGTAGCCAAGAAGTCTCGGCTTGAGATGTTTTTGCCTATCACATCAGCAGGTCGAAGCTTGCGGAAACCTTCTCCAATACGGATTCGGGAGAAGTCGTTCATCCATTCCGCGCAGACTCTCATGGCTGCCTTGTAGTCGCCTGTCGACGTGAAATCTGTCCACGCTGTTGTCACCAGAAACCGAACATCGCCGACGACCAGCACCTGATTTTCAAGGACGTGCACATGCGCCGCCGCCGCTTCCTGCATCTTGTTCAGAGTGCTCGTGAGATGCCCTTTATAGAATTCGTGGTTACCAGCGACGTAGACGACTGGACAAGTGAATGACTGGTTAGCCCACTCGACACCGCGGCAGCGAACAGAGATGTCACCGGCCAGTACAACAAGATCTGCATCTACCTGAGGGGGCTCAAAGCTCGCAAACTCGAGATGGAGATCGGAGAAAATCCTAACTCTCATCGGTCACTCCTACTCCACGCGACATTGATAACGTCGCCTTTTCAAGGCTTGTCCGAAGGACAGCCGGGCTAGCTCTACGGGTGGAGCGAGAAGACAACATCAAGGCTCGCCTCTTTCCGATACCCATCCCCCAGAAGCAAATAGGCCGTACTCCTGGTTTCAAAAATGCACTGACCCGGATGAGAGACTGCGTAGGTCGTACGCACCCAGTGACCGGGATCGAACCGGCGCCGGCTATCCTGAACAACCTCATGAGCAAAGATCACCATTGGCGGGACTTCTGCCGGCGCTAGCTCACCTTCACTGGTAACAACGTCGATCCAGACCCACTGCCTGACCAAGCAAAAAGGTTTGCCAGGGAAGCGCTGCTGCGCTGCCTGAACTAGATCTGCAGGGTCACCATCCCACCCCTCAACTAGATCACCGGCACCGTAGAGGAAAGACATGATCTCTTTCAAAGAGGCAGCCATCGCTCAGCCCCTCGCGCTCGAGTAAACCTTTCCATCACGTGTGACAAACTCGTAGATAGGTTTCGGCTGACTGCCTTCCTGAATGCGAATTTCCGAGAGCACCTGCATGGAAAACTCATCCTGCTTTGTCATCGATGGTGGTGCCATCAGTTGAACCTTGTTCACGCTCAAGAATTCAACGGCGTCCCCTTTACACAGCGAATCGACAGCTTCGACGCTTGAGACGATACGCATAGAAGGCCCAAGACACCCGTCCACAAAGCCGCTTCCTTCCACCACAAAGTAGTAATTATCCGGGTTCAGGCTCGCTGAATCCCAGAGCAAACGCAGGTGATCCGGTGCCAAAAATTGCCCCTGCAGATCAGTCCGCTTAGTTACTAACACAGGCTATACCCCGCTTATTTCTCGGGCTCTAAGCTAGTGTTAAGCCCGACAACAATTCATATAAATTGACAACTTTCTACCGGACTGTGATTGTCCCTTCACCACTCTTCCGTCCTCTTGGAACGGCAAAGCAACCATACCATCAATCCCCATACACTTACTATATTTCGTAGATGTGGATTTTTCGATATGGCCTTATCCTTCCCTTTGGGAAGCGCAAATGCCATCGCGATACACATTGGCCGCAGTTCTCCGCTCGACGCGCTCTGCACGCGGCCTATCCCAAGAGCAGTTCAGAACCACCGTGGAGGCCCGGCACCTGCATAACCTCGAGCACGGGAAATCGAACCCCACAGTGGAAATGCTCGAGGGGATCAGCGAACGGTTGGACGTTGACATGGTGGCACTGCTGGCAGCTGCCTCGAGCTACGAACGCCAGGAATCTCTTGAGCAGTACATGTCGTACTTGTGGTCTGAGCTCACGAAGCTGCGCGATATGGGCGTGATGGAAAACATTTCTGCCCAGTTCACAGGTGGCGAGTTGATCACAGCCAAAACAGGCAAGCCGCCTATTCCGGCCGATAGAATCAGGTCAGTACTGGCTTGCAAAGCCGAAGGGCTGAGTCAGAAAGAGACGTCGGTAAAGCTAGACATACCCAAGTCCACGGTGCACAAGATCTGGCACATGCCTGCTCAAAATCCATAGGATCTGGATCGGCGACCAGGTGCACTGATGGCATGGCAAGGATTTGGAGATGAGCTCAGCCTCGAGCATCAAGGCTGGATCAGAGATCGGTACCCGAAGCTCAGGTACCGATTGAAGATAATCGGGGTTCCGCTCAATCCACTATTTCAGCCATCTGCATCCTCACCAACTGCGCAAGCTGAGGGTTTTTGATGACCCGCATCCCACGCTCGATCGGCCCATCAATCTCCGACATCAATACACGAGCACGATGCGCAACATCGGTCAGCCCTACAGCCTCAGAGGCGATGGCGATATGGTTGAGGCGCACCCAAACACCCTGAATGAGGTTTTGGTAGAGCTTGAGGTGCTCCATCATGAAGCCCAGGCCAGTCGAGAGATAATTCTGGATGGTGTTATCAATGTTCTGCGAATGGCGCCGAGCCAAGCTGTACTCTTTCTTCAGCTCAGTCTCCATAACGGCGGCTGGGTCAGTTGCTTTGCGCACCTCCATCGTCAGCCACTCATGGTTGTACCGGTAGGGATTCACCTTCACGTCATGGTTGTAATAGGTGAGGTACTCATTCTCGTGCAGGTAGCCGACCACGATCTCATCGAGCTCAGGCCGCTCAATCAACAGAGCTCCGACATCATTTACAGTCTGGATGTCGAATTGGGCGTTAAGCTCTGGCTTGGATTTGACCAAGGCCCTGACCTTCGCCAGCCACTCAAAGGTCTGCTCGGCATTCTGCTTGATCGGGTCGTGAGTCTTCGCGAACTCAATCTCACCAGGCAGGGCCTCTCGGATCATCCCTGGAACCACCTCAAATGCCTTGGTTCTGGCGAGCTTGCCCGGCGTGCAGTAGTGGGGTGAGCCAAGGTTGATGAAGTCGTAGTCGATCTGTGCATAAGCCAGAGCAACCAGCCGTGAACAGAACTGCTTCTTGGTGGATTCGAGCTTCATCAACCGACGTGGAAGAGCGAGGGTCGCCTCATCCAAGGCGTACAGGGAACCGATTTGGGAGTGGGCGTACTGACAGATCTGCTCGATCTCTTCGTCGCTCAGAGGCTTCTTGCTCCGAAGTACCACACAGTGGCTCGGCTTATCCAAAATGATCCGCTGAGGGTTCTTCGAGAAGACCCCTGCCTGTACCGCCTCGATCAGCGTACCTTCCACCCAGATCGACGCATGCGAGTAGCGTGATGCGGTACCCAGTCGCACTCCCTTGCTGATCAAGGTGTTCTCAGCAGTCAGGACGATATCGCCCCGCTTGAGCAGTGAACGCTCAATTGTGTATTTCTTTTCCATCGATGTACGCCTCATAAGATTGGAGGCGCAGCTCAGGGACGTAATCGATGTAGGTGACGTCGCCCATTTCGGATGAGGTACACCACATGCTTCAGTACGAAATCAAGGCCGCGCACAACAGCGAAATGAGGGCAAAACGCCATCGTTCAAGCTGACCGCAGCCGGTTAATAGATGACAAATTGTTTCCACGACACAATGAAGGTAGATCAGGTGCCTCTTGGCTTTGCCCGCGCTGTGGCTTGAGCAACAAGTGGATCATCAGGCCAAAAATGCTTTGGGTACCTACCTTTCAAATCCTTCTTCACCTCAATGTAGGTTGACGCCCAGAAGTTCGCCAAATCTTGTGTCACCTGTACTGGGCGGCGCGCTGGGGATAGCAAATGCAGCTTGAGAACTTGGCGACCATTAGCAATCCGTGGCGTATCTGCTTGGCCAAACAGCTCCTGCAATCTCACTGCAAGAACCGGCGGACGCTCACTGTAGTCAATTCGAATATTCGACCCGGACGGTACCGAAACCGTCTGGGGCGCCTGCGCTTCCAACTGCTGCGGAAGAGGCCACGGTAGCAGGTTGCGTATGATAGAAGACAGATCGAGCTGACCAAAATGACTGAGCCGTGTGACCTTACCGACATAGGGGCCGAGCCAATCCTCGAGCGACGCTAGCAAAGCATCATCACGAAGATCGGGCCATTCGCTCTGCTTACCCGACTCTTCATCCAACAGGCGCAGCAGCTCAACCCTGGCTTGCCACTGACGAAGTTCGGGCGTCCACGGAAGAAGCTCCAGTCCCTTCCGGTGAACGTAGTTGAGCAAGGCCTTAACGCGCGCTTCATCGCCTAGGTCGGCCAGAGGCGCACGCGACAAAATCAACTCCCCGACTTTCACCTGCCGCTCGGCGCGAAGCACACCCTCACGCTCATCCCAATCAAGTTCATCCACCCGGGAGACCTGCTCTTGAAGGACAGTGTCGAACAACGCTTCATCCAGATCGGCAGCTAGGTAGATCCGCTCCTCACGCTGGCCCTGCCGGCTTCCCAAGTCGGCGATCACCAGCCAAGAATGCTTCATCAGTGCATCAGCTTCGGTGAACATCGCAGCTCGACCATTGGCTAAGCGATATTCAGCCCCACCGGCACGACGCTGCTGTGCGACACGGTCTGGATACGCCAAGGCAAGCAAGCAGCCCACCCACCTTGGGTGGTCGGGATCAGCGACTGGTTGCGATGCTGGGCCGCGCAAGTACGACCGGTATTGCCTCGCTAGTTGCTTCGCTCTTTGAGCACCGCCTTGCTCTCCTCGTTGAGCTCGTTGCTCACCAGAGAGAATGGCCAAGCGACTATGAAGGTCTGCACCACCACCTCGCTGAATATCGCGCTCGCCGAGCAACGCGGCGATGTTGCACGCTGTCTCAGTCAGACCCAGCTCATGTCCCCGCAGTAGCAATTGTGCGATCCGAGGATGACTCGGCAGCTCAGCCATAGCTTGGCCGTGCCTAGTCAATTGCCCATCTGGTTGCACGGCGCCAAGCCGTCGAAGCAAATCGTTCGCTTGCGAGTAAGCAGCTGTAGGCGGAGCATCAAGCCACTTCAAGTCACTTGGCTGGACGCCCCATTTAGCAAGCTGCAGGGCCAAACCTGTGAGATCCGCTTGTTGAATTTCGGGCGAACTGAAACCCGCCATTTGGTCGTGCTGGGTTTCAGACCAAAGTCGGTAGCACACACCTGACTCGACCCGCCCTGCTCGACCAGCACGTTGAATAGCACTGGCTTTCGATATGCGCTGGGTGTCCAACCGTGTCATACCGCTGCGAGGATCGAAACGTGGTACACGTTCAAGACCTGCATCGATAACGACACGCACGCCGTCGATGGTGACACTGGTCTCAGCGATGTTCGTGGCCAGTACAACCTTCCGCTTTCCTGCCGGTGCTCGATCTATTGCAGCGCGCTGCTGACTCAAGTCGAGCTCGCCGTGAAGAGGGCAAAGAAGTACATCACGCTGAAGTGATGGAGACTGGGTCAAAGCATCTTCCAGGCCTGTTACGACTCGACGGATCTCGGCTTGACCAGGAAGGAAAACCAGCAAGCTGCCAGGCTGATCAGCAAGTGCTTCAAGGCACGCACTGATGACTCGCGGCTCGATGTATTCTCCAGGTTGCTGAGGTTTTCCCCAGACTGTCGAGACCGGGAACATGCGTCCCTCGCTCGTCACGATCGGAGCGTCATTCAGCAGGCGCGATAACCTTTCACCTTCGAGCGTTGCCGACATCAGCAGCACCTTCAGCGGGGCATCGTCCCGGAAAAGCTCGCGCCCATTGAGCGTCAGCGCCAAGGCGAGATCGGCATCTAGGTTTCGCAAATGGAATTCGTCGAAGATTACGAGCCCCACACCTTCAAGTGCAGGATCGCTCTGCAGACGACGCGTCAGTATTCCTTCAGTCACCACCTCGATCCGCGTCTTTGGCCCGACTTTGCTGTCCAGGCGAATCCGATAGCCAACGGTCTCACCGACCTTCTCACCTAGCTCGCTGGCCATTCGCTCCGCAGCAGCTCGCGCAGCAAGACGGCGAGGTTCCAACATGATGATCGTCTGCCCTTGGAACCATGGTTCATTGAGCAAGGCAAGCGGAACGCGAGTCGTTTTACCGGCGCCAGGCGGTGCTTGAAGCACCACCTCATTTCGATTTTGAAGGGCTTCAAGAAGGGCCGGCAACGCGGCGTTGATTGGCAACGAACTCATGTGTACTCCTGCGGCAGGAGCGCAGTATACAAAGGTTCACCATGGGTAGATGCGATGGATGAGGACTCACGAACCCCGTGCCCTCTCATGTGCAGCCTCAACCGTGCTGCGATTGGGTTTATCTGCTAAACCTCTTGGGAAACGCCTCTCGAAATTCGACATGAGAGTGCGTTTTCAAATTTTGTAATGGCCCCTAGCCACAAAACCTGTTCATGTATACAGTATTAGTAAGCAGCATCCGTGCAGAATGACCTTTCGGCGAATACGTAGGCCAAATGGATTGATCTCGTATAAGCTTTGCCGCCGAAAAAATGCACGCCCACAATGCCCACGTTCGTCGCTGAGGCGACAGGAAGGATTCGAATGAGCAAGCGGCTTCCCAACCTGAGGCTTACGTCGCCTAGATGTGCGTTCTGTGGTGCCACCTGGCAACCAGCGGAAGGCATCGACGCGCTCAAATCGTACTGCCCTTGTTGTGCTGATGCTCGTCGCGCCCTTGCTGAGGCTCACTTCCAGCTTAAGCCGCTGAGCGCTGCCGACTTCAGCGGCGGGTACCTACTACCTCGCCGCCTGCGAAGCGCTGCCGGCTAAAGCACCGCTTACCGAAAGTACGCTTCCAGTTCGCGATCAACCTGATTGCGGCCTATGACCTTCGTGGATGCGCCCAGGCTCCGATTGTTACCTTTGCCCAACGGTTGGCTCCAGGCCCGCCACTCATGCTGGCGTTGACCATGAATGTTCCACTCAACGACGTTTAGCCGCTTGGGCGACTGCAGTTCCCACCTCACCAGATCCTCAGTCACGATAGGCACTGTCCACTCAGGCTCAGTCGGCAAAGCCGAAATGGCATTGAGTACCTCTTGGGTAGTCGCATAACGATCGTTGGTGTTATCGGCCATCATCTTTCGAATGACCTTACGCCACGGCTTGGGAACATGTGGCAGCCAGCGCAGACGTTCAATGAAGCCGCCTTGGGCGATGACATCTGCAGGACACTCGTTCTGGAACACGTACCAGACCTGTCCGTGCAACAACCGGAACAGCGTCATACCCAAGGCCCAGATATCGCTCTTGATACTGGTACCACTGCCCTGCCACACCTCCACAGCAATATGGTCTGCGTACCCCGCAGCTGAGCCGTAGCCAAGGAGCAACCTGTCGGTGACCAGACCGAAGTCACCGAGCTTTGCCATGCCGAGATGGTCGAGCAGGATGTTGCCTGGCTTGATGTCCCTGTGAAGCATCTCGCGCCCGTGCAATGCGTGCAGCCCGATCAGCACATCGATCGCGACCTTCCGCACGGCAGCGAGAGTCATCGGCCCCCGTTCAAAATGAGCTTGCAGGGAGCCACCAGGGCAGTACGCCATCGTGAAGCGGATGGCATCCTCCACCTCGTCTATACCGTAAACCTGAACGACATTGCGGTGAGTGGCGGTCTTCAGGTGCTGAGCCTCGGCGAGGAATTCCCTCCTGATATCCACCCACTCTTCATCGTCGTTTTCCGCCTTACGGGAAACCACTTTTACTGCCACTTGCCCATGAACGGCGTCTTGACCAAGGAACACTTCACCGAAGTGCCCGTTCCCCAATTTGTCCAGGATTTGGAGTTTCGGAACGACACTGGTCATGGTCGAGCCCTGTGTGCAATCACAAGCATTGCGGCCTCACGACTCCCCTTGCGCAGCTTCGCTCCCTCTAGCTTCTCTGCCCAAAACGCATCGTCGTTCACGCAATCATCGACCTTCCGACCGTAGGTTCGGCTGATCACTTCTTTCTTGAGAACACGGGTCTCACAGGCAGACGCAGCAGCGCACATGATCACACCACGAAGCTCTGCGCTATCGAGAAGCCCCCCGTTGGCCTTGCCTTGAGGTACTGAGCTCGCCTTGACCACCACCTGGTCAATTCCATTCACTTCTAGGTAATCCTTGCACCGATGGAAGAGCGTTTCGTATCCCTTCTGCCGATCCCCTGTGGGCAGCTTCCAGGTCACATCGGTAACCAGTGAGATAGGGGCATCACAGTCATCCGGAATCTGCGTATCAACGACAGTCACTTCCCCGGAACCTACCATCAGACCAACGCAGCGTGTTGCCATGTACTTTTCCTTGTGAAGGCAATTAAATATCACGCCATGGTATTACAGCCGCTTACACCGTCAATTGCCTGGTTGTGTGTGTGAACGTTGCCAGCCCACCGATTTCGGGGCCAACGCTGTCTGGCCTGCTGGTTTCAGAGAAACGAGAGATCCGACGGTTGGTTCAAACCTGACTGTATGAAGGGACGAATGGTGGCGGCCAAGATCCTACCAGCCATTGGGTGGCCAAGCGGGCGTCTTTAGCTGGGTTTGTGAGTGGAGTTCGATAGACGCTGGAAGCTGAACGCGAGAAAGGGACATGGCCCGATTGGCCATTCGTAACGGCACTACGTGGGACTGAATAGTGGATGACTGGCAGGTAACAAAGCGAAAAATCTGGGCCATCGCGAAGGCTTGCTCGTTCTGGACTGGACGTCAGATCAAGAAAGTCTTCATGGGCATGTGCATGCTGGTGGGCACCACCTGGGGCTCCATGATCATCGCCCTACTCACCATCGGCAGCGCCGCGATGATTTCTGTGATGAGCGGCGACATCAAAAACGAGTACACCGCCGTACACTCCTGGCCCGAGTTCTTCGCAACAGACTACCTGTGGCCGTCCATTCAGCTCTCCATCGCCGCAGTCATCTTGGTGTTCTTACGTGAGGTAGGGGTCGTCACCTCAACCCGGAAGAAGGAAAAAGAGCTACAGGATCGCCTGACCACCATGCCGCCCAAGCAGTTTCTCGCCGCCTATAGTGACGCGATGATCGACATTCGGCAGCTTTACGAGGGCCTACTGGAAGAAGGTGCGCCGCCGTTGACCCGTAAAGGTCTCGCAGGCGACATCCGCATGATGCTCACGAAGATCCTGGTCTTGGCACAGAACTGGGACAGTGCGCCCTCCGAAACGTACAGGGCCAACATCATGATGATTGAGGAAGACAAAGATCTCATCCGCAGGGAGTACTCGGAGCAGGTAAACGACAGCCCCTTCTTCCTGTTCAACTCCAACATCGATGCTCGCTTGGATAACGCAGACGGCATCCTACACATCACAGACCTTGAGCTCTCAACCTTGGTCGGCGCCCAGGTTTTGGCAAAGCCGGACACCGATATCGTGCCGATTTGCTTCCCGTTCAAAATGGATGCGTCGGATCACGCCAAATCGCACCCGAACCTACCCGGCGGGCCTGTAGCGGTCTCGACCATGGCATCTCAATATATCGAAGACTCTCGGACACACTTCAAGCAGTGGCTAGATGATGAGGCGCTGCAAAATCCGCATATAACTGAACACTATAAAACCACCATCTCCCGTTATTACAACTCTCATCGCTACGCTACGTCCATTCTTTCCATTCCATTAGTTTCTCGTAATAATGGTGAAGGGATGCCACACCCAATTGGATGCTTAAATATCTACAACAACAAAGCGAACATCCTTATGGGTGATAGCCGTAACGCACAATTTGTACAGTTATTGCAACCAATTTGCGCGTATTTGCATGATATGATATTCTTATATCGTGAAACTAACGACATGGAGGCTAGTTAAAATGACCGAACTTGCCAGAACTGAAGACGTTACTGTGACTACAGGTGACGTAGCAGTTGAGGTCTCCAATGCTCGGAAGAACAAAGCTTTCGCGAAGATTTACAATAGCCGTATGTCTCGTGAAGAGCTTAGGGCTTCTATGCTGGAGAAGGCGAAGAACGTTGTCGAGAAAGGCATCGGCTCGCTCGACCTGGTAACTGTAGTCGAGCACCGCTAGCCGCTCAGTACCCCATCACTGCGACGCGCTAGCAGCTTGCTTGAAGGCCACCGAAAGGTGGCTTTCTTGTTTCTGTCATCCATGCACTCATCCGCCCCGTAAGGCGACGCGCCCCGCTCACTTACAGCAGCAATCGTGTCCTTCCCACTTACACGCGATTGGCTTCAGGATCAGCCCCCAGGTTGAGCAGAGGGGATCAAACTCTGAGCGCTTTGGTGGCAAAAACTCTCTTGTCGCCGCCGTCACGCTGTGTCGGGCCACGTCATATTTTGCAGTCGCTCATCCGGCAACGCCGGCTTGGCTCTTGTGCCCTTAGCTCTGCGGCTCCTGCTGCTCTAGACTAGCTGGAGTAATGTCCACCTCCTGGCAAACGCTCCAAACATCACTATCTTCTAAGAAAGTCGAGAGCGTGGTATCCGATGTAGCGTGGACTTCAACTTTTGAATTTCGCTCGCCATCAATCTCAGTATAAAACACATATTCAACTTTCGAATACAACCTCACAACCCGCGGCACCTGAATTATGCTACCGAAAACCTCAAACTTCTGACCTTCTCCTTCGGCAATCCGAATTATCTTCCCGCCAGGATTATTATCAATCTCTTCGAAAGAGGCACCTTCATGATACGCGAATGGCCCGACACATATCCTCGTAGGCTGTAGGGTACGTTCAATCGAACCACTTCCTAGTCGAGCATAATTTCTTAGGAGCTTATATGTAGCCGGGTTCAGCATGGTATTCTTAATTATCAGAGGCTCAGCGCACCTTTGTGCTATTGCCCTGGCAAAACCGATGTAGTCAATTAAAAACTGTACCTGCGCGTGTATAACCTCATTGTGCGAGTTGGCTTGCGAACTGAATGTGCTCGCATTCTCGGCAATTTCGATTTCAATTACGAACCGCCCTGTATCTAAAAGCTTGGAAGCATTGGCGAGTTTTTGAAACCGGGGAAGATTAAGAATATTTTTCCCGACCCACGCCTCGAGATTGAACAACAAGTCGAACTTGGCATCTTGCCCTTCGTGAGAGCAGTACGCTTTGACCTTAAAGAAACCATCGAAAGCACTACCTTCAAACACTGTCCGAAGTGAGCCAGAATAGTAGTAACAAGGGAACACATCCAATACGGTTTCATGGCCCTCAGGGGTTCTGACAAAAAGCGTCGCGCGAGCTTCCTTTCTAGGAGCCGACATAGTCAGCACTGCTTGTTCAATCCCCTTGATGCCGCTATGGAATGCTTCGAACAGCTTGGAACCTTCAATTTTAAAATGCGCACCAGAAATGGTCAGTTCCCGACCCTCTTCTAGGAAGGCCTTTTCGGCTGCCAAATACCCTTCAATTTTATCTACGTCTTCGATGACGAGGTTGACGTTAACGTCTTCATCAACTGCCCTGATCAAATGCGTGAAAGCACTTCCAATTTTATTCACTTCGACGGTGAATCGCGGATCGAGGTTGGCCAGGTTAGATTCGTAGCCCTTCATTATTTCCGCAACCGGTGTTTGGAGCGGATCATCGGATCTGTTAATAAATCGATGGAGCAGATCGGCTGATTCTTTACCCGCAGCTGCTTTAACTTCTTTCTCAGTGAAGCTCTTTTGGTTCAGGAGGGAGTTGGATCTAGCCTCGGCATCGCGCTTCCACTGGAGCAGCGTTTTAACACTGTAGGGGGACTCGTCAGCATCAATGAGCTTCGAATGTGTTTGGCACATCCAGATGCCATTGTCGAAGTGCTTGCGATCTTCTGGGGACTGGTGCTCATCGTATCGTGGGCCGCCTGGTGCAGCGGCTTTAATGTGGCATGCGACACCAATGCCTACAGTGCCCTCTCCGTTCGATTTCGCGCCATGGGTATGTACGTAGCAGCCCGGAAAGGAACACACGTTTCCAGCGCTATCACGAAGCTTCTGTGTTGTCGTTCCTAGGAAGTTGTCGCGCTTTGGAGCGGCTTTGGCTTTCTTCTTTGCGCTGTTTTTTGGCTTGGATTTCGGCCCGCTCATGCACTGTCCTGGTGATGAATTTTGGATGTGCTGATGATGCTTGGAAATCGAGCGGATTGCGATGGTTGGAGGGGTGATGATGTTGATGCATGGGATGGGTCTGGGGGGCTTCCGGGTGTTGCTCTGATCGACGTGATCAGGTGGGTTGGGTTTGAGATCGTGGCACCTACCGGGGGTGGGATTTGGAATCGCACCGAGGTTGCTTAAGGAAGGAAAAAGAGGATGGGGGCCCTAGGGAGATGTCCTAGATAGAGCTCAGTGAAGGGAGGGGAATGCCCTGCTTTTTGACAAGATATTGGGGTTTTTCAGTGAAAGTGACAAAACGTGGAATTCGTCGAAGATCAGCAGGCCGACGCCGTCCAGCGCCGGGTCGTCCTGCAAGCGTCGGGTGAGGATGCCTTCGGTGACCACCTCGATCCGCGTGCGCGGGCCGACCTTGCTGTCCAGGCGGATGCGGTAGCCCACGGTTTCGCCGACCTTTTCCCCCAGCTCGCTGGCCAGCCGCTCGGCCGCAGCACGGGCGGCCAGGCGGCGAGGTTCGAGCATGAGGATGGTCTGCCCGGCCAGCCACGGCTCGTTCAACAAGGCCAGCGGCACGCGGGTGGTCTTGCCGGCGCCAGGCGGTGCTTCGAGCACGGCTTCATTGCGTTCGACCAGGGCTTCGCGCAATGCTGGCAGTACGGCATCAATCGGTAAGGAAATCATGGTAGCCCTCAAACAGTGGGGCGAGTATAACGGCGAACCCGGCCTGCCCTATCATGGTCTTATCCACTGAAGCCGGCCTTTTGCCGGTATCGTTGCGGCTATCCTTGCGGAGACTTTCAATGCGTATTCCTTCCCGTGTCACTGGCGGCATCCTGGTCACTGCCCTGCTGACCCAGCTCACGGCCTGCGGCACCCTGTTCTATCCGGATCGCCGTGGCCAGATCGAAGGCAAGATCGACCCGGTGATCGTCGCCCTCGACGCCGTCGGCATCCTCTTCTACGTGATCCCCGGCCTGATCGCCTTCGGCATCGACTTCGCCTCCGGGGCCATCTACCTGCCGGGCGGCAGCACCGCGCAAGTGGCTCCGGAAAAACTCCAGCAAGCCATCGGCGCCGACGGCAAGGTGGACAACGTACGTCTGCAGGCCATTCTCGAAAGCGAACTGGGCCAGCGCCTGCCGCTGAACGATCCACGCCTGATCCAGCACAAGGGCAGCAGCGAGCAACTGGCCATGTACGGTCTGGTTCCTGCCGCCTGATATGAGCGCCCCCTCCGCCGAACACGCCCGCCTCCTGCGCCTGGCCACCCGCGCCTCGCTGGCGGTGGCCTGCGTGCTGATCGTCAGCAAGGCGATCGCCTGGTGGTGGAGTGGCTCGGTCAGCCTGCTGGCCGGGCTGACCGACTCTTTACTGGATGGCGCCGCGTCGCTGCTCAATCTGCTGGCAGTGCGCTATGCGCTGCGGCCGGCGGATGAGGATCATCGCTACGGTCACGGTAAGGCCGAGTCGCTGGCGGGCATGGCGCAGGCCTTGTTCATCGGCGTCAGTGCGGTGCTGATCGCCAGCCAGGCGGTGGAGCGTCTGCGCGATCCGCAGCCGCTCGGCGATACCGGGCTGGGGATCGCGGTGATGGTGCTGTCACTGGCGCTGACCGTGGCACTGCTGATGGTCCAAGGCCGGGTGATTCGCATCACCGGCTCGACGGCGGTGCGCGCCGATTCCCTGCATTACCGTTCCGACCTGCTGCTCAACGGCAGCATCCTGGTTGCACTGCTGCTGGCGGCCTTTGGCTGGCCGCAACTGGATGCGTTCTTCGGGCTGGGGATTGCCCTGTATATCTTCTGGAGCGCGCTGACGATTGCCCGGGAGAGTTTCTCGACCTTGATGGACGAGGAACTGCGGCCGGAGGTCAGCGAGCGGATGATGGCGTTGGTCTGCGCGGTGCCGGGGGTGGTCGGGGCGCATGATCTGAGGACCCGGGTTTCGGGAGATCGCTGGTTCGTCCAGGTGCATCTGGAGTTGCCCGGGGATCTGCCGCTGACCCGGGCGCATGCGCTGTGTGTGGAGGCTTCGGCGGCGATCAGCCGGGAGTATCCGCGGGCTGAAGTGCTGGTGCATGCAGACCCGGTTTGAGGGTGATCTTCAGGGCCCTATCGCTGGCAAGCCAGCTCCCACAGGGCCCGCGGTGCATGCGATACCTGTGGGAGCTGGCTTGCCAGCGATGAGGCCCTGAAGGCCACAGCAAATCCTCAGTTGACGCTATACCCCCGCCCCGCCATGCAAGCCCCCATCGCCCGGCGATAGGTGTCGGCCACCTGCGCCGGCGGTGCCTGGTTGGCGTAGGACGGGTCGAAGCCACTCTGATCCACCGCCCAGCGATGGCACTGATAACGGTCCTGCTCCACCTGCTGCGGCGACTGCCCCTGCATCGGATAGGCGATCACGTCATAGCCACTGCCCTGCTGTACCGGTACCGGCTGCTGCACTTGCGGCGGGTTGACCACCACGTATTCGCGGCTGTCCTGCTGGTACTGGTAATAGGTGTCGGCAACGAGGAAGAACAGCGCCCCGCCAATCCACATCTCCCGGGCATAGTCCGGCAGGTAGCTGACCCGCACGCCGTAGGGCGGCGTCACGACCACGTAGCCACCACCATGGGGGCGATACCAGTAGCCACCCGAGTAGAAGTAGTCCTGCCCGCGATACGGCACTTTCCAGTAGCGATCAGGGAAACGGTCGATGGCGTGACCCGGTCGGTATTGCGGGCCGGGGCCCCAGCCATTTCCGCCAGACGGCCGCCCCGCCCAGTTCGGCTGCTCGCCGCGCGGGCCGGTCTGCCAGTGCTGGTTGCCGTCGTTGCGTCGGGGAATGTCCTGGTAGTGCCCCTGACGCGGCTGCTGGGTCTGTCGCACTTCATCGGGACGCTGCCCCAGCGGCGATCCTGGCTGGCGCTGCTCGCCACCCCGGGATTCCTGGGGACCACGGTGGTCCCGCTCGTCATCGGCATGGACGCCCAGGCTCAGGCAGAGCACGCCGACACCTACCAATGGCCAGATACGCAAGGTCATGCTGCTCCTCGTTCAATGTAGGAATATTCACTGCGCCACTCTAGCAGGCAGGATTCCGCTCGCCAGATGAAACTTCAGACATTAAAAAAGGGCGACCATTAGGCCGCCCTTCGAGAATTTTGTCCTGGCTCGACGCTTGTGACGCCGGCTCACCTCACACCTGTCTTGTGGACCGTGTGTAGCCCGGGGGCCGAGCACAACCCTGTGGGATTGCTGGCCGCGACCCTCCTGATTGGGGAGGTCGCCGTGGACATGTGTCCGGGCAGTGATTCTGGAAACAATAATAGGAAAACCGTGCCGGCAGAGGATTGCGAAGATTGCGGATATAAACACCACTTGCGCAATTTTTTGCTAAATATTAATAATTGTCAGCAATTCATACAGAAAAGGCCTGATCCATGAGCAAGCTGGACCGCTACGACCTGAGCATCCTCGCCGAATTGCAGCGCGATGCGCGCATCTCCAACCAGGAACTGGCCGAGCGTATCGGGTTGTCACCGTCGCCCTGCTCGCGACGGGTCAAGCAACTGGAGGACGACGGCTTCATCTCGCGCCAGGTTGCCCTGCTCGATCGCAAGAAGCTCGGCCTGAGCCTGACCGCCTACGTGCTGATCGGCATGGACCGGCATACCCCCGAGCGCTTCGAAACCTTCGAGGCGGCGATCCGCACACTGCCACAGGTGCTGGAGTGCAGTCTGGTGACCGGGATGGACGCCGACTACCAGCTCAAGGTGGTGGTGCCGGACATGGATCACTACCAGAAGCTGCTGCTCGGCCACCTGACCCGCATCGAGGGTGTCACAAGCGTACGCTCGAGTTTTGTCCTGAATCAGGTTTTGGCCAGTACGGAACTGCCGTTGACCCACCTGCGCTGAGACGCGGCGTATAATCCCGCGCCTCACGCTGCCGGAGAAAACCGATGGATCCTGTGCTGTTCGAAGAGTGGATGATGACCATCCTGGTCACCGTCCTGATTGGTTTCATGGGCTTCATCGTCTATGACCTGGCGAAGAAGTCCAAGGCCGGCAAGTTCGGCACCTTCATCCTGTTTTTCGTGCTCGGCCTGGGCATCCTGGCGTTCATCATCAAGAGCGTGGTGATCACCTGGATCGAGATGAACAAGTAGGCGTCAGCGCCTGGCAGGCACTTCCTTCCACTGGCCCGGCTCCAGCCCGTCCAGTGTCCAGTCGCCGATCCTGACCCGCACCAGGCGCAGGGTCGGCAGCCCGACCGCCGCAGTCATGCGCCGCACCTGGCGGTTGCGCCCTTCCTTGATGATCAATTCCAGCCAACTGGTCGGCACGCTTTTGCGAAAACGCACGGGCGGGTTGCGCGGCCAGAGTTCCGGCTCGTCCAGTTGGCGGGCCTGGGCCGGTAGGGTCGGGCCGTCGTTCAGTTCGACACCGTCGCGCAGGCGCTGGATCTGCTCCGCGCTCGGCTCACCTTCCACCTGCACCCAATAGGTTTTCGGCAGCTTGTGCTTGGGGTCGGCGATACGCGCCTGCAACTGGCCATCGTTGGTCAGCAGCAATAGGCCTTCGCTGTCGCGGTCGAGGCGGCCGGCGGGATAGACGCCGGGCACGTCGATGAAATCCTTGAGGGTCGCCCGCCCCTCGCCGTCGCTGAACTGGGTCAGCACGTCGAAGGGCTTGTTGAACAGGATCAACCGCGGCTCGGCCGGCGGCGCCTTGGGCGGGCGTCGCGGACCGGCGGGTTTGGCCGCGGGGCGGCGCGGCGGCTTGCGTGGGGGTAACGGCATGAAACCTCAGCGGAACGGCGGCTCGTCGAAACTGCGCAGTTTACGCGAGTGCAGCGAGTTCAGTTCGGTGCGCAGCAGGTCGAGGGCGGCGATGCCGATCTTCAAATGCTGGCTGACCGCCCGGTTGTAGAAGGCGTTGGCCGAACCCGGCAGTTTGATCTCGCTGTGCAGCGGCTTGTCCGAGACGCACAGCAGCGTGCCGTAGGGCACCCGCAGGCGATAGCCCTGGGCGGCGATGGTGCCGCTTTCCATGTCCACCGCCACGGCGCGGGACAGGTTGATCAGCGGTCGCTCCTGGGCCCAGCGCAGTTCCCAGTTGCGGTCGTCGTAGGTCAGCACGGTGCCGGTGCGCAGGCGCTTCTTCAGCTCGTCGCCACGCTCGCCGGTGACCTGCGCCGCCGCTTCCTGCAGCGCCAGCTGGACTTCCGCCAGGGCCGGGATCGGGATATTCGGCGGCACCACGCGATCGAGGATGCCGTCGCGGCGCATGTAGGCGTGGGCCAGCACGTAGTCGCCGATGGTCTGCGACTGCCGCAGGCCGCCGCAGTGGCCGATCATCAGCCAGCAGTGCGGACGCAGCACCGCCAGGTGGTCGGTGATGTTCTTGGCGTTGGACGGGCCGACGCCGATGTTGACCAGGGTGATGCCGTCGCCATCGGCGGCGATCAGGTGGTAGGCCGGCATCTGGTAGCGGTGCCAGACCACCCCGGCCACCAGCGCCTGGGCTTCGCCGTTGTCCATGGCCTTTTCGATGATCACGTTGCCCGGCAGGACCATGCGCACGAACCGCGGGTCATCGCGCAGTTGCTCCAGGCCGTGGCTGATGAATTGGTCGACATAGCGGTGGTAGTTGGTCAGCAGGATCCATGGCTGCACATGGCGCCAGTCGCTGCCGGTGTAGTGGACGATGCGGCGCAGCGAGAAATCCACCCGCGCCGCGTCGAACAGCGCCAGCGGCAGGGTCTCGGCAGTGCCCCAGTCGTACAGGCCGTCGGCGATGCCGTCAGTGGCGGCGGACAGGTCGGTGCTGGGGAATACCCGCGCCAGCGCCGCAGCGGTGATGCCGGAGCCAGCCAGTTCGTCGCCCTGCTCGACCACGTAGGGATAAGGAATGTTCTGCTCGCTGACGCCCACTTCGACGCTGACGTTGAAGTCCTTCATCAGCGGCTGCAACTGCTCCAGCAGATAACCGCGGAATGCCGCCGGATGGGTCACGGTCACGCTGTAGGTGCCCGGCAGTTGGACCTTGGCGTAGGCCCGGGTGGTCGCCGGGACTTCACCGTTATGGTGATAGTGCAGGCGCAGCTCGGGATAACGGAACAGCGAACGCTCGTCGGCGTCCGGCTCGGTGCGGTCCTTGAGGTAGCGCTTGAGCGCCTGGCTCAGGGCGGCGGTCGCGGTTTCGTGCAGGGCCGCCAGGCGATCGACGGCTTGCTCGGCGGTTTCTACGACAACGAAGGCTTCATCAAAACGGGTCACTGGTTACTTCCTGTCTGACATGCAGGTTTCCATCTTGCCTACATCCGATGACAAAGGCACGCGCCGTTCAGAAGCCGTGGGCCGGCGTCGAGCGTTGCACCAGCGCGGCCACGTCCAGCCCGCGCGGCAAGGTGCCGTAGACGCGTCCGCCCTGGCCCAGGCGACTGGCGATGAAGGCATCGCTGACCGTGGCATTGCCCGCCTCCAGCAGCAGCTTGGCCTGCAGGCCGACGGCGATGTCCTCGGTCAGTTGCCGGGCGCGGTACTGGATATCGCCGGTGTCGGCGAAGGCAGCCTTGAGCGCGTTGATATGAGCAGCCAGGCGGCGGTCGCCATGGCCGTCACCCAGCTCGATGAACAGGCTGTCGAGCACACCCGGCTCCTTGGACAGGGCGCGCAGCACATCCAGGCACTGCACGTTGCCGGAGCCTTCCCAGGTGGAGTTCACCGGCGCTTCGCGGTAGAGCCGCGGCAGGATGCTGTCCTCGACATAGCCGGCGCCGCCCATGCATTCGGCGGCCTCGTTGATCATCGCGGGGGCGCGCTTGCAGATCCAGTACTTGCCCACCGCCGTCACCAGCCGCGAAAAGTACGCCTGCTGCGGATCATCGAGGTGATCCAGGGCCTGGCCCATGCGCAGGCTCAGGGCCAGCGCCGCCTCGCTTTCCAGGGCCAGGTCGGCAAGCACGTTCTGCATCAGCGGTTGCTCGGCCAGCACCCGACCGCCGACCTGACGGTGAGCGCAGTGGTGTGCAGCCTGGGTCAGGGCCTGGCGCATCAGCGCGCTGGAGCCGACCATGCAATCGAAGCGGGTCATGGCGACCATCTCGATGATGGTCGGCACGCCGCGGCCTTCCTCGCCGATCATCCAGGCCAGGGCGCCACGGAACTCCACTTCGCTGGAGGCATTGGACCAGTTGCCCAGCTTGTTCTTCAGGCGCTGGATATAGAACTGGTTGCGCTGGTCGTCCGGGCGGTGGCGCGGCAGCAGGAAGCAGCTCAGGCCCTTGTCGGTCTGGGCCAGGGTAAGGAAGGCATCGCACATCGGCGCCGAGCAGAACCACTTGTGACCGACCAACTCGTAGGCCTGGCCCGGCCCCGGCGCGCCTACAGGGTAGGCCCGGGTGGTGTTGGCGCGCACGTCGGTGCCGCCCTGCTTCTCGGTCATGGCCATGCCGATGGTCACCCCGGCCTTGTGCCGGTCGCCGATATTGCGCGGGTCGTATTCGGTGGCGAGGACCTTCGGCAGCCAGTACTGCGCCAGCTCGGGTTGCAGCCTGAGGGCGGGCACGGCAGCGAAGGTCATGGTCAGCGGGCAGCCGCTGCCAGCTTCGGCCTGGCTGTGCAGGTAGGTCATGCAGGCCCGGGCGACATGGGCGCCTTCGCGGGGATCGGTCCAGGGCAGCGAGGGCAGGCCATGTTCGATGGCCGTGCGCATCAGCTGGTGATATGCGGGATGAAATTCCACCAGGTCGACGCGATGACCGAAGCGGTCATGACTGCTGAATTGCGGCTTGTTCTGGTTGGCCAGGAAACCCGCCTCCATCAGCGGCCCACCAGCCAGCGCCCCGTACGCCTCGATCCGCGCCTCGGCCCAACCGGCTCCGTACCGCCGGCCCCACTCCTGCAATGGCAGGTCGAGGCGGTAGAGGTTGGCGCCATCGAGGGACGGCGGCTGGTTGGTCACTTCGTGGGTTTCAGCGTACTGATGCAGGTTCATCCGAGGGCTCCTGATCGATAGGACGTGTCTGAAAAATCCAGTGAATCACGCCCCGCCCCCGACACAAAGTGACAAAAATGCCTAACGCGGCGCGATATATCCCTGCTCCAGAGGGACGGCCACTGCCAGGGCGATGCTCAGTTCGAAACTGCTGCCCTGCCCCGGCACCGAGTTGTGGCTCAGGCGCGCGCCCATCAATTCGGCGAGCTTGCGGCAGATCGCCAGGCCGATGCCCAGGCCGCCGTATTCCCGGCTCATCGAGCCATCGACCTGGAAGAAGCGCTGGTACAGCAGCGCGTCGTCGATAGCGACAAAGCCGATGCCGCTGTCGCGCACGGTGAAGGTCAGCATCAGCAGGTGCTGGCTGGCGTGTCCGCGGACCTGGAGATTGACCCCGCCGCGATGGGTGAACTTGATCCCGTTGTCCAGCAGGTAGCCCAGGCACAGCGCCAGCTTGTGGCGATCACCGAGCAGGCGGTCGGCGAGATCGTCGGCCACATCCAGGTGCAGCAGCAGGTCCTTGTCCATGGCCGGGGTGATGAAGCGCGTGCGCAGCTCCTGGACCAGGCCGCGCAGGCTGAACGATTCGACCCGGGCCACCAGGTGCCCGGCCTGCAGCTCACTGAGGATGAGGATGTCGTCGACCATGCGCAGCATGTTCTGCGCCGCGATACTGGCGGTGTGCTGGTACTGGCCCAGCTCGGCGCTCATGGGCTGGGTCTGCATCAGTTCGAGAGAGCCGATCACGCCATTCATCGGCGTACGCAACTCGTGGGTGACGGTGGCGAGGAACTGGTCCTTGAGCTGATTGCTGTGGGCCAGCTGGCGGTTGAGCAGCTCCAGCTTCTGCCCGGCTTCGCGCAGCACTGCGGCCTTTTCCTCGCGCATGGCATTGATCCGGTCAGCCAGGGCCAGGGACAGCAGGCAGACCTCCAGCGCCGCACCGATCTGGCTGGCGTACATGGTCAGGAACACATTGGGCAAATGGCCGAGCACCATCAGCGTGTTGACCAGCCCGCCCAGCAGAAACGCCGACCAGGCGATGATGAAGTAGCGCGCCACCCGCAGCCCGCGCCACCAGGCGAACAGGCCGGCGGCAAAGATGCACAGGGTGAAGGCCAGGGCCAGCAGGGTCGCCAGGCGCAAGGCCAGGCCATAGCTGGAAGACAGCGCCATCAGCATGACCAGCCCCGAGCAGAACACCAGCCCCTGCAACAACCGATCGAAGGCCCGGCTGTGACTGGCCAGGCGCAGGAAGCTGCGGGCGAACAGGCAACCGAACAACCCCGCCGCGCCGATGAACAGCGGCGTCGAGGCGTTCGCCCACCAGGGACTGTCCGGCCACAGGTAGGCCACTGCGGCGCCATTGACCGAGAGCTGGTAAAGCCCGAAGGAGGCGATATAGAGGATGTACCAGAGATAGCTGATATCGCGCACGCTGATATAGATGAACAGGTTGTAGACCAGCATGCCCAGCAGCACGCCGTAGATCAGCCCGAGCACATAGATCTTCGCCGGCAGGGCTTCGATGTAGGCCTGGGTCGACCACAGGCTCAGCGGCGCCTGCACCGAACCTTCGCTTTGCAGGCGCAGGTAGACGGTCAGGGCCTGGTCCGGCTGCATCGGCAATTCGAAGACGTAGTTGGCCTGTTCGATCTGCCGGCTGGCGTAAGGCAGGGCGTCGCCGGTGCGCTGGACCAGGCGGTAGCGACCCGAGGCGTCCGCCAGGTACAGCTCAAGGTGGTCGAGCGGTGGGTAGGCCAGCTCCAGCAGCCAGGTACGCGGTGCGGCCAGGGGCATGGCGACGTAGCGCAGATCGACCTTGAGCCAGAACGCCGAGGTCGAATAACCGGCGTTGAGCACATCGGCAGCATGCGGCTTGAAGGAGGCAAAGGAAGGTGAACTGACCTGGTCGATGGAGGCGCTGCCATCGACATCCTCGAACACCTGCATGACGCGGCCAAGAGGCAGGTTTCGGGTCGAGTCGTCGAAGTCGACGGCTCCGGCCAGCAAGGGCAGGCAGCCCAGCAGAACGATCAGCAAATAGCGCATACAGCCCCAGCATGGCCTGTACGGTCGCGTCGTGGTGCCCCAGTCCTTGTGAGACGACGAGATCCGGCAGAGCCTGATGTCATTTTCGAAGCACTCTAGCATAGCGGTATTGAACTGCCAGCGGCGAGGTCAAATTCGACAAGAAAGGCTCTAGAACGGCACTTTCAGCATATATGAGACAAATTCCTGATCACCTGGACAGAAAACTCCCGCGCGGCGGTCGTTCCGCCAAAAGCGTTTGGTGGTAAGCTCGCGCACCTATGAATACCTACAGCTCCCGCCCCGTTGTCCTCTGTCTCTCCGGCCACGACCCCAGTGGCGGCGCCGGCCTGCAGGCAGATATCGAAGCCCTGATCGCGCAAGGCTGCCACGCCGCTCCGGCCGTGACCGCTCTGACCGTGCAGGATACCGTCAATGTCCAGGACTTCCGCGTGCTCGACCGCGAGTGGGTACTGGCCCAGGCCAATATCGTCCTGGCCGATTCCGAGGTGGCCGCGGTCAAGCTCGGCATGCTCGGCTCGCTGGAAATGGTCGATACCGTGGTCGAACTGCTCAGTGCCCATCCGCACTTGCCGCTGGTCTGCGACCCGGTGCTGCGCGCTGGCGGCGGTGGCCGCCTGGGCAAGGACGAAGTCGGCTACGCCATGCGCGAACGCCTGCTGCCGCTGGCCACCATCGCCACGCCGAACCTGCCGGAAGCACGCATCCTCGCCGAGCTGCCGGAAGGCACGGCCGATGAATGCGCGGAGAAACTGCTGCCCTACGTCGAGCACCTGCTGATCACCGGCGGCCATGGCGACGAAACCGAGATCCACAACCGCCTGTACAGCCGCGATGGCCAGCGCCACACCTGGACCTGCCAGCGCCTGCCGGGCAGCTACCATGGATCCGGTTGCACCCTGGCCAGCGCCCTGGCCGGTCGCCTGGCCCTCGGCGAGCAACTGCACAGCGCGGTGCGCACGGCGCTGGACTACACCTGGCGGACCCTGCGCGACGCCGAACAACTGGGCAAGGGCCAGTATGTGCCCCGTCGCCTGCCCCTGGACTTCTGCTCCTGAAGCACGATTCGCTGTGAGGCCCCTGTAATGAAGCTACGCGGTTTGTATGCCATCACCGACAGCCAGTTGCTGGCCGGACGGTTTCTTCCTTATGTCGAGGCCGCACTGGAAGGCGGGGTGACCCTGCTGCAATACCGCGACAAGAGCGACAACCAGGCCCAGCGCCTGCGCGAGGCCGAGGCGCTGCGCGACCTGTGCGAGCGCTACAAGACCCGCCTGATCATCAACGACGACGCCGAACTGGCCGCGCGCCTGGGCGTCGGCGTACACCTGGGGCAGACCGATGGCCCGCTGACCCCGGCGCGCACCTTGCTGGGCAAGGACGCGATCATCGGCTCCACCTGCCACGCACAACTCGAGCTGGCCGAACAGGCCAGCCAGGAAGGCGCCAGCTATGTCGCCTTCGGTCGCTTCTTCAATTCGCTGACCAAGCCCGGCGCCCCCGCCGCCGACCTCGCCCTGATCGGCCAGGCCAAGGCACGGATCAAGCTGCCGGTGGCAGTGATCGGCGGCATCACCCTGGACAACGCCGCGCCGCTGGTCGAGCACGGTGCCGACCTGCTGGCGGTGATCCACGGTCTGTTCGGTGCCGACAGCACGCAAGAAGTGACGCGCCGCGCCCGTGCCTTCAACGCCCTTTTTTCCAGTCTCTGATTTACGAGGAACTTCCATGTCCCGTTCCGAAAGCCTGTTCGCCAGCGCCCAGAAACATATTCCCGGCGGTGTGAACTCGCCCGTGCGCGCCTTCCGCAGCGTTGGCGGCACCCCGCTGTTCTTCAAGCATGCCGAGGGCGCCTACGTTACCGACGAAGACGACAAGCGCTATGTCGACTACGTCGGTTCCTGGGGCCCGATGATCCTCGGCCACAGCCACCCGGACGTACTGGAGTCGGTCCGCAAGCAACTGGCCCACGGCCTGTCCTACGGCGCCCCGACCGCCATGGAAACCGAGATGGCCGACCTGGTCTGCTCGCTGGTGCCGTCGATGGAAATGGTGCGCATGGTCAGCTCCGGCACCGAGGCGACCATGAGCGCCATCCGTCTGGCCCGTGGCTTCACCGGTCGCGACAGCATCATCAAGTTCGAAGGCTGCTACCACGGCCATTCCGACAGCCTGCTGGTGAAAGCCGGTTCCGGCCTGCTGACCCAGGGCGTACCGAGCTCCGCCGGGGTTCCGGCCGACTTCGCCAAGCACACCCTGACCCTGCCGTTCAACGACATCGATGCAGTTGCCGAAATGCTCGGCAAGGTCGGCCAGGAAGTGGCGTGCATCATCGTCGAGCCGGTGGCCGGCAACATGAACTGCGTGCCGCCGGCGCCAGGCTTCCTCGAAGGCTTGCGCAGCCTGTGCGACCAGCACGGCGTGGTGCTGATCTTCGACGAGGTGATGACCGGCTTCCGCGTCGCCCTCGGCGGTGCCCAGGCCCACTACGGCGTGACCCCGGACCTGTCGACCTTCGGCAAGATCGTCGGCGGCGGCATGCCGGTCGGCTGCTTCGGCGGCAAGCGCCATATCATGGAGCAGATCGCTCCGCTGGGCCCGGTCTACCAGGCCGGCACCCTGTCCGGTAACCCGCTGGCCATGGCCGCCGGCCTGACCACCCTGAAGCTGATCAGCCGTCCGGGCTTCCATGACGAGCTGAGCGCCTTCACCAGCCGCCTGCTGGATGGTCTGCAACAGCGCGCCGATGCCGCTGGCGTACCGTTCGTCACCACCCAGGCCGGTGGCATGTTCGGCCTGTACTTCACCGGTGCCGACGATATCGTCACCTTCGACGACGTGATGGGCAGCGATGTCGAGCGCTTCAAGCGCTTCTTCCACCTGATGCTGGAAGGCGGCGTGTACCTGGCGCCAAGCGCCTTCGAAGCCGGCTTCACCTCGATCGCCCACGGCGAGACCGAGCTGAAGATCACCCTGGACGCCGCCGAGCGGGCTTTTGCCGCCCTGAAATAAGGCGTTGCAGATAAAAGAAGGGGCGTCAGGCTTGTAAGCCTTTCGCCCCTTCTTTGTAGGAAAGCTCCACAGCCTTATGACCGAATTGCGCCTCATTGGCAGAAATTCTGGTAAAGACTTTGTAAGGTGGACGCTGCTTAACCCATAATGTGCCACCAGACACATTGGCCGCAGCTTTGCAGAGGTAAGTCGATCACCATGAACCGCGCCGGCCGCGCCCTCGCCCTGGGCTGCCTGTTGCTACTTCAGCCCCTGCTGGCCATCGCGGCAGGCGGTAACTCGTTGCTGATCCCCACCACGGGCCGCTGCACCCTGAACACGTCCCCCGAAGAACTCGCCGACGCCGTGACCCGCTGCAAGCAGGTCGCCCAGTCCGGTGATGCCCAGGCCCAATACGAGCTGGGCGAGTTCTACTACGACGGCAAGAACACCACCCGCGACCTCAACCAGGCGCTGAGCTACTTCGAGCAGGCCTCGCTGCAGGGCCACGCCGATGCGCAATACAAGCTGGGGATGATGTTCTCTCGCGGCGAAGGTGTTTCGGCCAACAACGTGCAGGCCTACATCCTGCTGAAGATGGCCGCGGTCAACGGCGCCGAGGATGCGCTGGACGAGGCCGACGAAGTCTCTGCGCGGATGCAGCGCGACGAACTGGAAAACGCTACCCAGGTACTGGGCCAGATCTTCCGCAAATACCTGCTGGAGCTGCAGTCCGCCGACGGACGCACACCCTTCTCGCCACTTCCCTGAAACTTACCGCTCCGGCATCGGCATGGGGAACGGCATGACATTGCCGCCGCCCTTGGCCTCGCTGATCTTTGGCGTGCCCAGGCGCTCCACCTCATCGATCCGCACGATGGAATGCATCGGCACGAAACTGCGGGTCACGCCTTCGAACTGCGCCTTCAGCTTTTCTTCGCTGGGATCGACCACGACCTGGGTGCGTTCACCGAAGACGAATTCCTCGATTTCCAGGAAACCCCACAGATCGCTCTGGTAGATCTGTTTGGCGTACATCTCGAACACCTGGCCCTGGTTGAGGAAGATCACTTTGTAGATGGGGGCTTCGCGCTTGGTCATGTTCGGCAGGAGCAATGGCTGTGAAAAAGGTCGCGAATCATAGCACAGCCCCCTCGGCAGGCAGTGCCCGGGGCACTCGCCAGGCATCACCGTATCGTCAACTTCCGCTGCGACAATCCCCGACAGACCGGCGCTGCATGGCCGCGCTTGCCGCTCGACTCGACCCAGGCCGGTGACGGACCCGCCACCCATTGATCGTTTCAGCGCTTTCGCGGCCCCGCAGTCGGGGTTATTCTTTAAGACATATTTCTTGCCCAAGGGCGGCTTAAAACAACCTTGAACGCACCCATCGAACCCCATCGTTTCATTCTCGAGCCTTTCGAAGCTCACCGTTTCGCCAATCTGTGCGGCCAGTTCGACGAGCACCTGCGCCTGATCGAACAACGCCTGGCCATCGAGATCCGCAACCGCGGCAACCAGTTCGAACTGATCGGCGAGCCCCGGGTCACTTCCACCGCCGAACAGTTGCTGCGCCGTCTCTACCGCGAGACCAAGGCCACCGAACTGTCGCCGGAAATGGTTCACCTCTATCTTCAGGAATCCTCCGTCGAAGCGCTGGAAAACCCGGCGGTCAACGAAGTCAGCGTTTCGCTGCGCACGCGCAAGGGCGTCATTCGTCCGCGCGGGCTCAACCAGCAGCGCTACGTCAAGGAAGTTCTGGGCAACGACATCAACTTCGGCATCGGCCCCGCCGGTACCGGCAAGACCTACCTGGCCGTGGCCTGCGCGGTGGACGCGCTGGAGCGCGAACAGGTGCGACGCATCCTGCTGGTGCGCCCGGCAGTCGAGGCGGGTGAAAAGCTCGGCTTCCTGCCCGGCGACCTGGCGCAGAAGATCGACCCCTACCTGCGCCCGCTGTACGACGCGCTGTATGAAATGCTCGGCTTCGAACACGTGGCCAAGCTGATCGAGCGCCAGGTGATCGAGATCGCTCCGCTGGCCTACATGCGCGGCCGCACCCTGAACAACAGCTTCATCATCCTCGACGAAAGCCAGAACACCACCGTCGAGCAGATGAAGATGTTCCTCACCCGCATCGGTTTCGGCTCCACCGCCGTGATCACCGGCGACATCACCCAGGTCGACCTGCCGAAAGGCACCAAGTCCGGCCTGGCCCATGTCATCCAGGTGCTCAAGGATGTGCCGGGCATCAGCTTCACCCACTTCCAGCCCAAGGACGTGGTGCGCCATCCGCTGGTGCAGCGCATCGTCGAGGCCTACGAGCGTTTCGATGGCCAGCAGGCCAATGCCGAAGGCACCCGACGCGATGCTTGAACTGGACCTGCAGATCGCGACCGAAAAGTCCGCGCCCGATGAAGCCCTGTTCCGCCAATGGTGCGAGCTGGCCCTGCGCCAGCGCACGGCGGATTCGGAAATGACCATCCGTCTGGTGGATGAAGCCGAAGGCCGGGAACTGAATCACACCTACCGGCACAAGGACTACGCCACCAACGTACTGTCCTTCCCCGCCGACGTTCCCGACGACATGCTGGATATCCCGCTGCTGGGGGATCTGGTGATCTGCGTCGCGGTGGTCGAGCGCGAGGCTGCCGAGCAAGGCAAGGCCCTCGAGGCCCACTGGGCGCACCTGGTTATCCACGGTTGCCTGCACCTGCTCGGCTACGACCACATCGACGACGATGAGGCCGAGGAAATGGAAGCACTGGAACGAACGTTGCTAGCTGAACTGGGTCATCCGGACCCATACGCCGACGACGAAGACGACACCCCACACACTGATATCAGCAAGGATCACGAGTAACCGCCATGAGCGAAGATCGATCGAGCAACGGGCAAAAGTCATGGCTTGGCAAGCTGACCCAGGCTTTTGCCCATGAGCCGAAAAACCGCCAGGAGCTTCTTGAGCTGCTGCGCGAAGCCCACCAGAACAAGCTGCTCGACAGCGAAGCCCTGACCATCGTCGAAGGCGCCATCCAGGTCGCCGACCTGCAGGTGCGCGACATCATGGTGCCGCGCTCGCAGATGATCAGCATCAAGGCCTCGCAGTCGCCGCGGGAATTCCTCCCGGCGATCATCGATGCCGCGCACTCGCGCTATCCGGTGGTCGGCGAAAGCCATGACGATGTCCTCGGCGTGCTGCTGGCCAAGGACCTGTTGCCGCTGATCCTCAAGGAGAACGGCGACAGCTTCAGCATCAAGGACCTGCTCCGCCCGGCCACCTTCGTGCCGGAGTCCAAGCGCCTCAACGTGCTGCTGCGCGAATTCCGCGCCAACCACAACCACATGGCCATCGTCATCGACGAATACGGCGGCGTGGCCGGCCTGGTGACCATCGAGGACGTACTGGAGCAGATCGTCGGCGACATCGAGGACGAGCACGACGTCGAGGAAGACAGCTACATCAAGCCGCTGCCCAGCGGTGACTTCCTGATCAAGGCACTGACGCCGATCGAGAACTTCAACGAGTTCTTCGACAGCGAGTTCTCCGACGACGAGTTCGACACCGTTGGCGGCCTGGTCATGAGCGCCTTCGGCCATCTGCCCAAGCGCAACGAAACCACCGAGATCGGGCCGTATCGCTTCCGTATCCTCAATGCCGACAGCCGGCGGATACACCTGCTGCGCCTGACGCCCATCACCCGCTAAGGACAACCATGCGCTGGATCACCCGCCCCGGCTGGCCCGGTAACCTGCTGGCCGTGGCGGCCGGCGCCCTGACCACCCTGGCCCTGGCCCCGTTCGACATCTGGCCCCTGGCCCTGGTGGCGCTGGGCCTGTTCTACCTCGGCCTGCGCGAGCTTAGCCCGCGCCAGGCGCTGTGGCGCGGCTGGCACTACGGCTTTGGCCTGTTCGCCGCCGGCACCTGGTGGATCTACGTCAGCATCCACGACTACGGTGGTGCCTCGGCCCTGCTGGCCGGCGGACTGATGCTGGCCTTCTTCGCCGCCATTGCCTGGTTCTTCGCCCTGCCTGCCTGGGTCTGGGCACGCTGGCTGCGGCGCAACGAAGCGCCACTGGCCGACGCCCTCGGCTTCGCCGCCCTGTGGCTGGCCCAGGAGGCGTTCCGCGGCTGGTTCCTCACCGGTTTCCCCTGGCTCTACGCCGGCTACAGCCAGCTCGACGGCCCACTGGCCGGGCTCGCACCGCTGGGCGGCATGTGGCTGGTCTCCTTCACCCTGGCACTGACTGCCGCACTGCTGTGCAACCTGCACCGCCTGCGCCAGCGCAAGGCCTTCCTTGCCGCTGGCGTGATCCTGCTGATCGGCCCCTGGGCGCTCGGCATCGCCCTCAAGGGCCATGCCTGGACCGTACCGTCCGGCGAACCGCTGCGGGTCGCGGCGTTGCAGGGCAATATCGAGCAGAGCCTGAAGTGGGAGCCCAGCGAACTGCGCCGCCAGCTGGAGCTGTATCGCGACATGAGCTTCAGCAGCAAGCCGGTGGACCTGATCGTCTGGCCGGAAACCGCCGTGCCGGTGTTCAAGGACAGTGTCCAGGGTTACCTGGACATGATGAGCGGCTTTGCCGCCGATCGGCATTCGGCGCTGATCACCGGGGTTCCGGTACGGCTGTTCGAACACGGGCAACGCCGCTACTTCAATGGCATCACCGCCATCGGCGAAGGTGACGGCACTTACCTGAAGCAGAAACTGGTGCCGTTTGGCGAGTACGTACCGCTACAGGACCTGTTGCGCGGCGTGATCGAGTTCTTCGACCTGCCGATGTCCGACTTTGCCCGCGGCCCCGCCGACCAGGCGCTGCTCCAGGCCAAGGGTTACCAGTTGGCGCCGTTCATCTGCTACGAAGTGGTCTACCCGGAACTGGCCGCCAGCCTTGCGGCGCGCAGCGACATTCTCCTGACCATCAGCAACGACACCTGGTTCGGCAAGTCCATCGGCCCGCTGCAGCACCTGCAGATGGCGCAGATGCGTGCCCTGGAAGCCGGGCGCTGGATGATCCGCGCCACCAACAACGGCGTTACCGGGCTGATCGACCCGTTCGGCCGCATCACCGCGCAGATCCCGCAGTTCGAGCGGGCCATCCTCTACGGCGAAGTGGTACCGATGCAGCAACTGACGCCGTATCTGCAATGGCGTTCATGGCCGCTGATCATTCTGTGCACCTTGCTGCTGGGCTGGGCACTGGTTACCAGCCGGATCGCCAAGACAGTCTGATTGGTGCTGTATTCAAGGGCCTCATCGCTGCATGGGTATCTACATATCTCTGCCATGCCCAACGCGGACCTTGTGGGAGCGGCTGTTAGCCGGGACGCCGGACCGCGCGATCGGCGGCGAAGCCGTCGCAAAACCTGAGTCCCAGGTCTGACTGACACACCGAGTGCACAGGTTTTATGGCCGCTTTGCGGCCAATCGCGGCTAACAGCCGCTCCCACAGGGGGTCGTGTTGTGCTTGATCGAGATGTGTAGATACCCATGCTCATCGCTGGCAAGCCAGCTCCCACAGGTATTGCATACACCGCGAATCCTGTGGGAGCTGGCGTTGCCAGCGATGAGGCCATCAGCTACAGCTCAATAGAACAGCCGATAACCGATCAAGCCGGCCACCTCATTGAATAGCTGACCGTTCTGCCACATCGCCTTGCTGTCCGGCAGCCAGCCACCGAACGGGCGCCCACTGTCGATCCCCATGAAGCCCACCGGCGCCGCCACCACCTCGAAGCCGGCACGCTGGAAGCTCCACACCGACCGCTGCATATGCCAGGCCTGGGTGACCACCACCACCCGCTTGACGCCCTGCGGCAACAGGATCGCCGCGCTCAGCTCGGCATTCTCCCAGGTGGTGCGGCTCTCTTCTTCCAGCCAGCGGACCGGGACACCGAAATCCCGTTGCAGCGAATCCGCCATCAGCCGCGCTTCGCTCGGTGGCGAGCCATAGTGCAGCCCGCCAGTGGTCAGCAGCGGCAATCCGGAGGCCTTGGCCAGTTGCGCCGCATAGCGCATGCGCTCCAGGGCCACGCCAGTGGGCTGGTCCTGCCCGCCCCAGGCCGGGTCACCACGTTCGCGCCCCGAACCCAGCACAACGATGGCATCCGCCCGCCCCGCCAGGCTCGCCCAGTCATTCATCGCCAGCGGCGCTACAGTCTCGATACGTGCCGCCAGGTGCTGCACCACCACCGGCAGACTCATCAGCCAGAGCCCGCCCAGGCCCGCGACAAAGCACAGGCGCGCGGTGCGCGGCCAGGACCGGCGCAACCACCAGGCAGCGATCAGCAGCAGAAACAGGACACCGGGCGGCATCAGCCATTGCTTGATGAAAAAACGGAAGGGCATCGGGCATCTCCATGAAAGTGCCGGAAGCCTAATGAAAAACGGCGCCTGGTAAAACCAGGCGCCGGTCAGAGCAAGGAATCCCGCGTGGCGCACTCCATCCTGCGCCGTTGATATCCCGAACGGTTATTTGCAGTGCAGCGTTCTGGATTTGAGCGCTGTGGCGGAACGTTTCCGATCCTTGAGCCAGACGACCCGGCCAGGGGTGGGCGTTTCTACCGGGGGTAATGCCACGGAAATCTTCTGGCCCCGTGCCGGAGCGGCTTCCAGCCAGGCCTTGATGACGTCGAACTCGGCCCGGCTGAGGCCGCGCAATTCCAGTTCGGCGGGCATTTCATCGCGCAATCGCGACGAGGTACGGGCCACATCCAGGGCCAATCCCAGGCGGTCGATCAGGCGTTCGTAGATTTCCGGTTGCGATGCATGTTGCTGCGACTCTCCCATCCGTTCACCTCATTGAAGATAAAATTCATCTCCCCCACGAATGAGCTTAGCGTCACCCGCAAAACCGGCCGGACGCCGCGACCAACGGCCCCTGGCGCCACCTGGCGATGCAATCAGGGTTTCCCACGACCGTTGGGGGTCATGTATGCTACGGCGTTCACTCTTGACACCGGATTGCCGGGCGAAACGGCGTAACGCCAGCCTGGATAAGGTCTCCCATTTCTCAGCGCAAAGTAGCCATGCACGAACACTATCAGCCCCGCGAAATCGAAGCCGCCGCCCAGTCCTACTGGGACGAGCACAAGTCTTTTGAAGTCAGTGAACAGCCAGGCAAGGACACCTACTACTGCCTGTCGATGTTCCCGTACCCGAGCGGCAAGCTACACATGGGCCACGTGCGCAACTACACCATCGGCGACGTGATCGCGCGCTACCAGCGCATGCAGGGCAAGAACGTCCTGCAGCCGATGGGCTGGGACGCTTTCGGCATGCCGGCGGAAAACGCCGCGATGAAGAACAACGTCGCACCGGCCAAGTGGACCTACGAGAACATCGCCTACATGAAGGCCCAGCTCAAGAGCCTGGGCCTGGCGATCGACTGGTCCCGCGAAGTCACCACCTGCAAGCCGGACTACTATCGCTGGGAGCAGTGGCTGTTCACCCGCCTGTTCGAAAAAGGCGTGATCTACCGCAAGAACGGCACCGTGAACTGGGACCCGGCTGACCAGACCGTACTGGCCAACGAGCAAGTCATCGACGGCCGTGGCTGGCGTTCGGGCGCGCTGATCGAGAAGCGCGAAATCCCGATGTACTACTTCAAGATCACCGACTACGCCGACGAGCTGCTGGAAAGCCTCGACGAACTGCCGGGCTGGCCCGAGCAGGTCAAGACCATGCAGCGCAACTGGATCGGCAAGTCCCGCGGCATGGAAGTGCAGTTCCCCTACGACGAGGCCAGCATCGGTCAGTCCGGCGCACTGAAGGTCTTCACCACCCGTCCTGACACCCTGATGGGCGCCACCTACGTTGCCGTGGCTGCCGAGCACCCGCTGGCCACCCTGGCCGCCCAGGGCAATCCGGCGCTGCAAGCCTTCATCGACGAATGCAAGAGCGGCAGCGTCGCCGAAGCCGACATCGCTACCCAGGAGAAGAAAGGCGTCGCCACTTCCCTGCTGGTTCGCCACCCACTGACCGGCGAGAAGCTGCCAGTATGGATCGCCAACTACGTGCTCATGCACTACGGCGACGGCGCGGTCATGGCCGTTCCGGCCCACGACGAACGTGACTTCGAGTTCGCCAGCAAGTACCAGCTGCCGATCAAGGCCGTGGTCCGCACCAGCGCCGGCGACGAAGTCGGCAGCGAGTGGCAGGCCGCCTACGGCGAGCATGGCCAACTGATCAACTCCGGCGAGTTCGACGGCCTGGACTTCGCTGGCGCCTTCGACGCCATCGAAGCCGCCCTGATCAAGAAAGAGCTGGGCAAATCCCGTACCCAGTTCCGCCTGCGCGACTGGGGCATCAGCCGCCAGCGCTACTGGGGCTGCCCGATCCCGATCATCCACTGCCCGTCCTGCGGCGACGTACCGGTGCCGGAAGACCAGTTGCCGGTCACCCTGCCGGAGAACGTGGTGCCGGACGGCGCCGGCTCGCCACTGGCGCGCATGCCCGAGTTCTACGAGTGCACCTGCCCGAAATGCGGCACCGCGGCCAAGCGCGAAACCGACACCATGGACACCTTCGTCGAATCGTCCTGGTATTTCGCCCGCTACGCCTCGCCAAACTACGAGGGTGGCCTGGTCGATCCGAAAGCGGCCAACCACTGGCTGCCGGTGGACCAGTACATCGGCGGTATCGAACACGCCATCCTGCACCTGCTCTACGCGCGCTTCTTCCACAAGCTGATGCGTGACGAGGGCCTGGTCAGCTCCAACGAGCCGTTCAAGAACCTGCTGACCCAGGGCATGGTGGTCGCCGAGACCTACTACCGCGTCGCCGCCAACGGTGGCAAGGACTGGTTCAACCCGGCCGACGTCGAGATCGAACGCGATGCCAAGGCCAAGATCATCGGTGCACGCCTGAAGACCGACGGTCTGCCGGTGGAGATCGGCGGCACCGAGAAGATGTCCAAGTCGAAGAACAACGGCGTCGACCCGCAAGCCATGATCGATGCCTACGGCGCCGACACCTGCCGCCTGTTCATGATGTTCGCCTCGCCGCCCGACATGAGCCTGGAATGGTCCGATTCCGGCGTCGAGGGTGCCAGCCGCTTCCTGCGCCGCGTCTGGCGCCTGGCCCAGGCCCACGTAGGTCAAGGCCTGCCGGCCAAGGCCGACTTCTCCGCGCTGAACGATGCGCAGAAGGCCGTGCGCCGCGCCACCCACTCGGCGATTCGCCAGGCCAGCATCGATGTCGGCCAGCACCACAAGTTCAACACCGCCATCGCCCAGGTGATGACCCTGATGAACGTGCTGGAAAAGGCCTCGCAAGAGACCGAAACCGACCGCGCCCTGATCCAGGAAGGCCTGGAGGCCGTAACCCTGATCCTCGCGCCGATCACTCCGCACATCAGCCATGGCCTGTGGCAGAGCCTGGGTCATCAGGGCGCGGCAATCGATGCCGGCTGGCCGAGCGTCGACGAAAGCGCGCTGGTCCAGGACAGCATTCAGCTGGTCATCCAGGTCAACGGCAAGCTGCGTGGCCAGATCGAAATGCCGGCCGGCGCCAGCCGCGAGGAAGTCGAGGCCGCCGCACGCAGCAACGAGAACGTGCTGCGCTTCACCGAGGGCCTGAGCATCCGCAAGGTCATCGTGGTTCCCGGCAAGCTGGTCAACATCGTCGCCAACTGACAGGAGCGAGCGCCCTGCGGGGCGCTCGCACAGACAAGTCCCCCAAGGTTTCCAGGGAGCAACAAGATGATCAAACGCAATCTGCTGGTGATGGGCCTGGCCGTAATGCTCAGCGCCTGCGGTTTCCACCTGCGCGGTACTGGCACCAATGAGCTGGCGATCAAGGAACTCGATCTGAACGCCCGCAACGCCTACGGCGAAACGGTCAACCAACTGCGCGACGTGCTGCGCAGCAGCGGCGTCGATGTCCACAGCGGCGCGCCGTACAAGCTGGTCCTGACCAACGAAGCGGAAACCCAGCGCGCAGCCAGCTACGGCGGGTCCGCCCGCTCGGTAGAGTATGAGCTGACCACCCAACTGTCCTATGACATCCAGGGTCGCAACAACATGCCGCTGCTCAGCGACAAGCTGGAAGTCCGCAAAATCTACTTGCACGACAGCAACAACGTGACCGGCTCGGGTCAGGAAGCCGAGCAGCTGCGCAAGGAAATGCGCCGTGACCTGGTGCACAACTTGGTACTGCGCCTGCAACTGCTGACTCCGAGCCAGCTCGAAGAGCTGCAAGCCAAGGCTGACGAACGCGCCAGGGCAGAAGCCGCGGCCCTGGAAGCCGCACAACGTGCCCAGGACGCTCAACCCCAGCAATCGCCGCTGGAAATCCCGGCCAAGTGAGACCGGACGGGGCGCTCAGGCGCCCCGACTTCTTTATGAAACTCGCACCAGCCCAACTCAACAAGCATCTGCAAGGCGCCCTCGCCCCCGTCTATGTGGTCAGCGGCGACGACCCGCTGCTGTGCCAGGAAGCTGCCGACGCCATTCGCCTGGCCGCACGCCAGCAAGGCTTCGACGAGCGCCAGGTATTCAGCGCCGACGCCAACTTCGACTGGGGCACCCTGCTCCAGGCCGGCGCCAGCCTCTCGCTGTTCGCTCAGAAACGCGTGCTCGAACTGCGCCTGCCGTCGGGAAAACCCGGCGACAAGGGTGCAGCAGCACTGATCGAGTACTGCTCGCGCCCTGCCGACGACACCCTGCTGCTGATCAGCCTGCCCAAGCTCGACGGCAGCGCGCAGAAAACCAAGTGGGGCAAGGCGCTGGTGGAGGGCTCGCAGGTCCAGTTCATCCAGATCTGGCCGGTGGACACCCAGCAATTGCCGCAATGGATCAACCAGCGCCTGGCCCAGGCCGGACTGGCCGCGCAACGGGATGCGGTGGAACTGATCGCCGCCCGGGTCGAAGGCAACCTGCTGGCCGCAGCCCAGGAAATCGAAAAGCTCAAGCTGCTCGCCGATGGCAACACCATCACCGTGGAAACCGTGCAGGGAGCCGTGGCCGATAGTGCTCGATTCGATGTGTTCGGCCTGGTCGACGCGGTCCTTAATGGCGAAGCAGCCCATGCCCTGCGCATGCTCGAAGGGCTGCGCGGCGAAGGGGTCGAACCACCGGTGATTCTCTGGGCCCTGGCCCGCGAACTGCGGGTACTGACCGGACTGGCCCAGCAATACAGCCAGGGCGTACCGCTGGAGAAGGCCTTCAGTCAGGCCAAACCGCCGGTATGGGACAAGCGTCGTCCGCTGATGAGCAAGGCGCTGCAGCGCCACTCGGCGCAACGCTGGGGCCAACTGTTGCACGACGCCCAGCGCATCGATGCACAGATCAAAGGCCAGGCCCAGGGCTCGCCGTGGACCAGCCTGAGTCATCTGTCGCTGCTGATGGCAGGACAACGCCTGGCGCTGCCTGCCGAGTAGGGAGTCGACGCTCTTGCAGTGGGCGTTCGCCGGTCCTATAGTGCCCGGCAAATCCACCCAGGCAGGATCCCCGCCATGAGCAAGAAACCGGCAAAATCCCGGCCCAACAAGGCCAAGTCCATCGTCGCCCAGCCACTGTTCCGCTGCCGCCAGGAACGACCTAACAAGGGCAAAGGCAGTTACCGCCGCGAAGCCTTCCAATCGAGAGATTGGGAGGCTTCTTCCTTTATGGCCGCATGAAAGCAGGAAAACCGCAGGCATGGTATGGTCGTCACCTGACCCGTAATACCTGGATTAGTGCATGCCTTTCCGCCTTCCCCGCCGCCGGCAATTCCGCCAGTTGAGCGCTGCTTCCAGCCTCATCCTGCTCGTCGCCTGTGCCGAACACCCCACCGCCGCCGATGCCCTGCCCATCGCACCGGTGCAGCCCGCTCCAGCCGTCACCCAGGCCACCCCGTCCGCCGAGATCGAGATCCTGCCACAGCAGACCTTCGCCCAATGGCAGGCCAGCTTCCGCCAGCAGGCCCTGCAGGCCGGCGTTTCGGCAAACCTGTTCGACCGCGTGTTCGCCGGCATCACTCCGGACATGGACGTGATCAAGGCCGACCGCAGCCAGCCCGAATTCACCCGCCCGGTGTGGGAATACCTGGATGGCGCCCTGTCGCCGGTACGGGTGCGCAATGGCAAGGCCCTCCTGGCCCAGAACAGTGAGCTGCTGGGGCGTATCGAGCAACGCTATGGCGTCGAGCGGGACGTGCTGGTGTCGGTATGGGGCATGGAAAGCAACTTCGGCCAGTTCCAGGGCAGCAAGTCGGTGATCCGCTCCCTTGCTACCCTGGCCTACGAAGGCCGCCGCCCGGTCTTTGCCCAGGAGCAACTGCTGGCCGCGCTGAAGATCCTGCAGAACGGTGATATCGCCCCCGAAGCCATGCGCGGCTCCTGGGCCGGCGCCATGGGCCAGACCCAGTTCATCCCGACCACCTACAACACCCACGCGGTGGACTTCGACGGCGATGGCCGCCGCGATATCTGGAACAGCTCGGCCGACGCCCTCGCCTCCACCGCTCACTACCTGCAAAGCTCAGGCTGGAAACGTGGCGAACCGTGGGGCTTCGAAGTGACGGTACCGCAAGGTTTCGACTACTGGATCGCCGATGGCAGCCTGCGCAAGCCCGTCTCCGAGTGGCTGCGCCTGGGCGTGCAATTGCCTCCCGGCAGCCGTGTCCCGGCCGGCAGCGAGCAGCTTTCCGCCGCCCTGTTGCTGCCCGCCGGCTATCGTGGTCCGGCCTTCCTGGTCCTGGACAACTTCCGCGCCATCCTCAAGTACAACAATTCGTCGGCCTATGCCCTGGCCGTCAGCCTGCTGAGCGAGCGCTTCGAAGGCTCCGGCTTCATCCGCGGCGCCTGGCCGAAGGATGACCTGCCACTGAGCCGCAGCGAGCGCATCGAATTGCAGGAACTGCTCAATGCAAACGGGCACGAAGCGGGCAATGCCGACGGGATCATTGGCGCCAATACCCGCAAGGCCATTCGCACTGCCCAGCAGCAGCGTGGCTGGCCGGCGGATGGGTATCCAACTCATAGGTTGCTGGATAGCCTCAGGACTCGCTGAGTTCTTCAGGGCCTCATCGCTGGCAAGCCAGCTCCCACAGAGACCGCTTCGAGCACAAATACTGTGACTGGCCCAGAACCCTGTGGGAGTCGGCATTGCCGACGATGAGGCCATCCGCCTCGACATCGATCCTGCTGGTCTGTGTTTTTCTTGCGGGCCTCATCGCTGCACGGGTATCTACACATCTCCAGCGAAGGCCGACACGGTCCAGGTAGGAGCTGCTTTAGCTGCGATGGACCGCGATAGCGGTCCTGAAGCCATCCCGCACGATTCCCGGGTCAAGTCTTGTTTCGGATTCACAGTGCCTGATCTGGTGCGTTTCTCCAGGCTTATCGAGCTGACAGGTTTTGGGACCGCTGTGCGGTCCATCGCAGCTAAAGCAGCTCCAATTACCTGGACCGCGCTGCATGGGTAGTCTGGGTAAACCGGAAAATGTGTAGATACCCATGCTCATCGCTGCGGTTCGGCCCGGACAGACAAAGAAAAGCCCCCGACCTTCACAGGTACGGGGGCTTTTTCATGGGCTGGCGATCAGAGCTTGATCTTGGCCTCATGGGCCTGCTGGTCGGCGTGGTACGAGGAACGCACCAACGGCCCGGACGCAACGTTCTTGAAGCCCATCTTGTAGCCTTCCTCGGCGAACCAGGCGAAGGTGTCCGGGTGCACGAAACGCTGCACCGGCAGGTGGCTGCGCGACGGTTGCAGGTACTGGCCGAGGGTCAGCATGTCGATGTTGTGCTCGCGCATGCGGTGCATCACTTCGATCACTTCGTCGTCGGTCTCGCCCAGGCCCAGCATCAGGCCGGACTTGGTCGGTACGTGCGGCACCAGTTCCTTGAACTTCTCCAGCAGGGTCAGCGACCACTGGTAGTCCGAACCCGGACGCGCGGCCTTGTACAGGCGCGGTACGGTTTCCAGGTTGTGGTTGAACACATCCGGCGGCTCCTGGGCGGTGATGGCCAGGGCCACGTCCATCCGACCACGGTAGTCCGGCACCAGGGTTTCCAGCTGGACGCCCGGGGACAGCGCGCGGATTTCGCGGATGCAGTCGGCGAAGTGCTGGGCACCGCCGTCGCGCAGGTCGTCGCGGTCCACCGAGGTGATCACCACGTACTTCAGGCGCAGGTCGGCGATGGCGATTGCCAGGTTCTTCGGCTCATCGACATCCAGGGGTTTCGGACGACCATGGCCAACGTCGCAGAACGGGCAGCGACGGGTGCAGATGTCGCCCATGATCATGAAGGTCGCGGTGCCGCCGGAGAAGCACTCGCCCAGGTTCGGGCAGGACGCTTCTTCGCAGACGCTGTGCAGCTTGTGCTTGCGCAGCAGTTGCTTGATCCGGTCGACTTCCGGGGAAACCGGGATGCGCACGCGGATCCAGTCAGGCTTCTTCGGCAGTTCTTCGGTGGGGATGATCTTGACCGGGATCCGCGCGACCTTTTCGGCGCCACGCAGTTTCACACCGGCTTCAACCTTCGGCCGTGGGGCCGGGGTGGCGGTGCTTTGCACCGGCTCTTGCACAATAGTCATATTCAGTCGATTCCGCCCGCAAGGGTCGTCTGCTCAGCATAATCGAGGTGCTTGACCAGCTGTCCGCGCAGCCTTGCCCTTACCTCGGAGAGTTCGATTGGCCCGGCCTGGTCGCGCAGCTGGGTCATGGCCAGCCCCGCATACCCGCAGGGGTTGATTCGGCGAAAAGGCGCAAGGTCCATGTCCACGTTCAGGGCCAGGCCATGAAAGGAACAGCCATTGCGAATCCGCAGGCCGAGGGAGGCGATCTTCGCTCCATCGACGTAGACACCCGGCGCATCGGGCTTGGCCGCCGCCTCCACGCCATAACTGGCGAGGAGTTCGATCAGGCAATGCTCCATGCGCGTTACCAGGTCGCGCACACCGAAACCAAGGCGACGCACGTCCAGCAGCAGGTAGGCGACCAACTGGCCAGGGCCATGGTAGGTCACCTGGCCGCCGCGATCGGTCTGCACCACCGGGATATCCCCCGGTACCAGCAGGTGCTCGGCCTTGCCGGCCTGGCCCTGGGTGAATACCGGCGGATGCTCCACCAGCCAGATTTCGTCACCACTGCCAGGCTTGCGCTCGGCAGTGAAACGACGCATCGCCTCGAGTACCGGCTCGTAAGGCAGCACTCCGAGGTCGCGAAAGCCGATGCAGGACATCAGAGCACCATGTGCACGATACCGGTCGCGCGCAGGGCGCTGTTGATATCGCGCAGTTGGTCTTCGCTGGTCGCTACGATGTGCAGTTGCACGGTGGTGTACTTGCCGTTGGTGCTCTGGCGCTCGGCCAGGGTACCCATGTCGACCTCGGCATGCTTGCGGAGGATCTCGATGACGGTGTCCTTGAAATGCACCACGGTATCGCCGATCACCTTGATGGCGTAGTCCGGGCAGGGAAATTCGATTTTTGGCGACTTGACGTCAGCTTCGCTCATGGCAGTAACGGCCTCGTAAGCCGTGGCAGCAACAACGCCCCTGCTGGATGGCAGGGGCGTGGCAGGTCACGTTATCAGTTGAACAACCCGTAGAAGAACAGGCGGATGCTATCCCACACCCGACGGAAGAAACCACCTTCCTCGACCGCGTCCAGCGCGATCAGGTCAGCACTGTGAACCACGTTGTCATCCAGTTTGACTTCGACTTTACCGATCACGTCACCTTTGGCGATCGGTGCCATCAGTTGCGGGTTCATGGTCATGCTGGCAGCCAGTTTCTTCAATTGGCCTTTAGGCAAAGTCATGGTCAGGTCGTCTTTCAGACCGGCCTTGACCTGGCTGGTGGTGCCTTTCCAGACCGGCGCCTGGGCCAGTTCGGTGCCCTTCTGGTAGAAGGTCTGGGTTTCGAAGAAGCGGAAACCGTAGGTCAGCAGCTTCTGGGTCTCGGCGGCGCGGGACTGCTCGCTGTTGGTACCGAAGACCACGGCGATCAGACGCATGCCGTCACGTACGGCGGAGGACACCATGCAGTAGCCGGCTTCCTCGGTGTGGCCGGTTTTCAGACCGTCGACGGTCTTGTCGCGCCACAGCAGCAGGTTGCGGTTCGGCTGCTTGATGTTGTTCCAGAAGAACTCCTTCTGCGAGTAGATCGCGTAGTGCGCCGGGTCTTCGTGGATGATCGCGCGGGCCAGCAGGGCCATGTCGTGAGCCGAGGAATAGTGCTCGGGGTTCGGCAGGCCGGTCGGGTTCATGAAGTGGCTGTTGCTCATGCCCAGGTCGCCGGCGGTCTTGTTCATCATGTCGGCGAAGGCGTCTTCGCTGCCGGCGATGTGCTCGGAGATGGCGACGCTGGCGTCGTTGCCGGACTGGATGATGATGCCGTGCAGCAGGTCGCTGACGCTGACCTGGGTGCCGACCTTGATGAACATCCGCGAACCGCCGGTACGCCAGGCGTTTTCACTGACGGTCACCGGATCGTTCTCGCCGATCTGGCCGCGACGGATCTCCAGGGTCGCGATGTAGGCGGTCATCAGCTTGGTCAGGCTTGCCGGCGGCAGGCGCTGGTCGCCATTGTTCTCGACCAGGATGTTGCCGCTGGAGGCTTCCATGAGCACGTAGGACTTGGCTGCCAGTTGCGGCGGCGACGGCATCATCTGCTCGGCGGCGAAGGCAGCCGGAGCGATCAGCAGCGGAACAAGCAGGCAAAGGCGTTTGGCAAAGGTGGTGATGTTCATCCGTCTCTCGAAATCGCTAATGGGCTCATGCCCCCGGAGGGGCAAAACGTTAAAACGGGCTGCGGCAAAGGGTCGCGCCCTGGAGCAAAACCGCCATTGTACATGGCTGTTCGCCCCCGCTACATGACAAACCGACCAGTCCCCCCGGTCAGTCCGCCGTAACTACCTTGGCCTGTCCAAGATTGGCCAGGCGTACGCTGTCCTGGGTCTGCTGCACCTCGCCCTGACTGCGGATCGGGCCGAGGCGCACCCGGTGCAGGGTCTGCTGGTTGCGCACGATGGAACTGATGAACACCGGCGCGCTGACCATGCCGCTCAGTTTGGAGCGTAGCAACTCGGCGGCATCCGGGTTGGCGAATGCACCGACCTGCAGGTAGGTGCCGCCATTGGCCGGCAGGCTGTTGCTGGCCACCTGCACCGGCAGGACTGCCGCGGCGTGCTGCTGCGGAGGCGGCGTCCACTGTTCGACCGTCCCGGTGCTGGCCGGGATCGAGGTGGTCTGGGCCACTTGTGGCTGATCCAGAACCATCGGCGGCTGGCGGCCACGCTGGGCCCACCATTGCTGTGGATCGATGCCTTCGACGCGCACCCGGGCGGTACCGGTCTCGGCGTAGCCGAGCTTCTTCGCCGCCGCGTAGGACAGGTCGATGATGCGGTCGGAATAGAACGGGCCACGGTCGTTGACCCGCAGGATCACGCTGCGCTTGTTGTCCAGGTTGGTCACCCGCACATAGGCCGGCAACGGCAGGGTCTTGTGCGCCGCGCTCATGCCGTAGAGGTCGTAGACCTCGCCGTTGGCGGTGTTCTGCCCGTGAAACTTGGTGCCGTACCAGGACGCGGTGCCCTCGGCGACGTAGTTGCGCGAGTCAGGAATCGGGTAGTAGGTCTTGCCCAGCACCGTGTACGGGTTGGCCTTGTAGTTGCCGGTGTGCACGGTCGGGGTGGCGTCGGGGATCTTCGACACGTCGACGTCCCACCAGGGCGCGCCGTCCTTGTGAGCCCGGTTGATGTCCAGGCCCGGCTGGGAACGGATGACGTTGCCGCCGCTGCTTTGCGTCGGACGGCTGGAGGTACAGCTGACCAGCAGTACGCCAACGGCGACGCAGCCCAGCAGTTTCAGGGATGTTGCAGAGAACAGTTCGCGCATTACCGGGCGCCCCTTGCCTGAACCAGCAGGTCGGAAAGTTGATGTACCGCCATGGCGTACATCACGCTGCGGTTGTAGCGAGTGATCGCGTAGAAGTTCTTCAGGCCGATCCAGTATTCGGGGCCATTGTCGCCTTCGAGCCGGAAAGCGGTGACCGGCAGATCATCGCGCAGCGCATCATGACTCGACCAGCCCAGTGCCCGCAACTCCCCCACCGTCTTGACCGGCTCGATGCCCGGGCTCAGGCCCTCGTCGACCCGCTCGCCACGGACCATGGCACGGCTGACCACCGGCTCGCCGGCGACCCAGCCATGACGCTTGAAGTAGCTGGCGACACTGCCGATGGCGTCGTCGGGGTTGTTCCAGATATTGATATGGCCGTCACCATCGAAGTCGACGGCGTAGGCGCGGAAGCTGCTCGGCATGAACTGCGGCAGGCCCATGGCCCCGGCGTAGGAGCCTTTCAGGGTCAGCGGATCGACCTGCTCCTCGCGGGACAGCAGAAGGAATTCGCGCAGTTCCTTGCGGAAGAACGGCGCCCGCGGCGGGTAGTCGAAGGCCAGGGTCGACAGCGCGTCGATCACCCGGTAGTTGCCGGTATTGCGGCCAAAGAAGGTCTCGACGCCGATGATCGACACGATCACCTGGGCCGGCACCCCGTATTCCTGCTCGGCACGGGCCAGGGCAGCCTCGTGCTGGCGCCAGAAGTCCACGCCACGGGCAACCCGGGCGTCGGTGAGGAACATCGGGCGATATTCCTTCCACGGCTTGACCCGCTCCGCCGGACGGGAAATCGCGTCGAGGATCGCCTGCTTGCGCTGCACCTCGCGGAACACGCCCATCAGTTGCTCGCCAGCGAAACCGTAGTCGCGGGTCATCTCCCCGACGAACTCGGCCACCTGCGGCGAGCCATCATAGTCGCCGGCGCTGGCCTGCTGGGCACCACCGAACAGGCCGAGAAGCCCCGCCAGGGGAACATAACGGGCCATCCAGCCCCGTACTGCTTGCATCGAGAAATTCACCTTGATCAAACCTGCGCGATCCATTTGCGGTGGGTATGGATCGACATGAGAACGCCAAACGCTGACAGCAGCGTCACCAGCGAAGTTCCACCATAACTAATGAAGGGCAGCGGCACGCCCACCACGGGCAGCAGGCCACTGACCATACCGATATTGACGAAGACATAGACGAAGAAGGTCATGGTCAGGCTGCCGGCCAGCAGCTTGCCGAACAGGGTCTGGGCCTGGGCGGTGATCACCAGCCCGCGGCCGATCAGCAGCAGGTAGATCAACAGCAGGGCGCAGATGCCCACCAGACCGAACTCTTCGCCCATCACGGCGATGATGAAGTCGGTATGGCTTTCTGGGAGGAAGTCCAGGTGTGACTGGGTGCCCAGCAGCCAACCCTTGCCGAAGACGCCGCCGGAGCCGATCGCCGCCTTGGACTGGATGATGTTCCAGCCGGTACCCAGCGGGTCGCTTTCCGGGTCGAGGAAGGTCAGCACGCGCTGCTTCTGGTAGTCGTGCATGACGAAGAACCACATGGCCACCGCCACCGGCACCGCCGCCGTGACCACGCTGATGATCCAGCGCCAGCGCAGGCCGCCCATGAACAGGACGAAGGCACCGGAAGCGAGAATCAGCAGCGCCGTACCCAGGTCCGGCTGGCGAACGATGAGGATGAAGGGGATGCCGATCAGGATCAGGCTGATCAGCACATGCTTCAGATGCGGCGGCAGGGTGCGTTTGGACAGGTACCAGGCGATCGTCGCCGGCATGATGATCTTGAGGAATTCCGAGGGCTGGAAGCGGATCACCCCGGGAATGTTGATCCAGCGCGTCGCGCCCATGGCGTTGTGGCCCATGACGTCCACCACCACCAGCAGGATCACCCCGGTCACGTAGGCCAGCGGCACCCAGCGCGCCATGAAGCGCGGCTCCAGCTGGGCAATGATGAACATCGAAACCAGGCCGATACCGAACGAGGACGCTTGCTTGAGCAGCAGGTCCCAGTTCTTGCCGCTGGCGGAATAGAGGACGAACAGGCTGCCGGCGGCCAGGGTCAGCAGCAGGATCAGCAGGGGACCGTCGATATGGATGCGCTGCAGGAAGCTGGCGCGGCGGCGCATCACGTCCTCGCTGGAGAGCATGCGGTCGAAATTACTCTTCACTGGACCGTTTCCTGGGCAACAGAGGCATTGGGGGCAGCGTATTCGGATTTGAGGCGACCGTTTTCGTCCAGCAGCCAGGCGTCCATCACCTGGCGCAGGACCGGCGCAGCCACGCCCGAACCGGACTCACCGTTCTCCACCATCACCGAGATGACGATCTTCGGATCTTCGGCCGGGGCAAAGCCAACGAACAGGGCGTGGTCGCGGTGGCGCTCCTGGACCTTGCTGCGGTCGTACTTCTCGCCCTGCTTGATCGCCACGACCTGGGCGGTACCGCTCTTGCCGGCGATGCGATATTGCGCGCCGATGGCGGCCTTGCGCGCGGTGCCGCGAGCGCCCTGCATCACCTGCTCCATGCCGTGGGTGACCCGGGCCCAGTCGGCCTTGTCGCGCAGGACGATGTCTTCCATCGGGTTCGGGTCCACCGGCGGCTGGCCTTCGATGGTCTTGGCCAGGTGCGGACGGTTCCACTTGCCCTTGCTGGCGATCAGCGCCGTGGCCTGGGCCAGTTGCAGCGGGGTGGCCTGCATGTAGCCCTGGCCGATGCCGAGGATCAGCGTCTCGCCGGGGAACCAGGCCTGACGGCGGGTGGCACGCTTCCACTCGCGGGACGGCATCAGGCCCGGGGATTCCTCGAACATGTCGAGGGCGACCTTCTGCCCGATGCCGAAGCGGTTCATGTAGCTGGACAGCTTGTCGATGCCCATCTTGTGCGCGAGGTCGTAGAAATAGGTGTCGTTGGAACGCATGATCGCCGTGTCGAGGTCGACCCAGCCGTCACCGGTGCGGTTCCAGTTACGGTATTTGTGATCGTAGTTGGGCAACTGGTAGTAACCCGGGTCGAACACCCGGGTAGACGGCGTTACCACCTGGGAATCCAGGCCGGCGATGGCCACCGCCGGCTTGATGGTCGAGCCCGGCGGGTACAGGCCGCGCAGCACGCGGTTGAACAGCGGCCGGTCGATGGAGTCACGCAGTTCGGCATAGGCCTTGAAGCTGATGCCGGTGACGAACAGGTTGGGGTCGAAGCTCGGCTGGCTGACCATCGCCAGGACCTCACCGGTACGCGGGTCGAGGGCGACGATGGCACCGCGGCGCCCGCCCAGGGCCTGCTCGGCCGCTTCCTGCAACTTGATGTCGAGGCTGAGGACGATGTCCTTGCCGGGAATCGGGTCGGTGCGCTTGAGCACCCGCAGTACACGACCGCGAGCGTTGGTCTCGACTTCCTCGTAACCCACCTGGCCGTGCAGCTCGGGCTCGTAGAAGCGCTCGATGCCGGTCTTGCCGATATGGTGGGTGCCGCTGTAGTTGACCGGATCGAGGGTCTTCAGCTCTTTCTCGTTGATCCGCCCGACATAGCCGACCGAGTGGGCGAAATGCGCACCCTGGGGATAATGCCGCACCAACTGCGCCACCACTTCCACACCGGGCAGGCGGAACTGGTTCACCGCAACCCGGGCGATCTGCTCCTCGGTCAGCTCGAACAGGATCGGCACCGGCTCGAACGGCCGACGCCCCTGCTTCATGCGTTTCTCGAACAGCGCGCGGTCATCCGGGGTCAGCTCCAGCACCTCGACGATCACGTCGAGCACATGCTGCCAGTCGCCGGAGCGCTCGCGGGTCATGCTCAGGCTGAAGCTGGGCCGGTTGTCGGCAATGATCACGCCATTGCGGTCGAAGATCAGCCCACGGGTCGGCGGAATCGGCTGCACATGCACCCGATTGTTCTCCGACAGCGTGGAGTGATAGTCGTACTGGATCACCTGCAGGTAGTACAGGCGAGCGATCAGGACGCAGACCAGCAAAATGATTGCCACGGCACCGACCACGACGCGGCTACGCACCAGGCGGGCGTCTTTCTCGTGATCCTTGAGGCGAATCGGCTGCGACATTGAAAGGGCTTACAGGCTTATTTGTGATAAGGGTGCCCGGACAAAACCGTCCAGGCGCGATAAATCTGTTCGCCGATCAGTATCCGTACCAGGGGATGCGGCAGGGTCAGCGGCGACAGCGACCAGCGCTGCTCGCTGCGCGCACAGACCTCGGGCGCCAGCCCTTCCGGGCCACCGACCATGAGGTTGACGGTGCGCGAATCCAGCCGCCAGCGGTCCAGCTCGACCGCCAGTTGCTCCGTGCTCCAGGGCTTGCCATGGACCTCCAGGGTGACGATCCGTTCACCCGGCTGGACCTTGGCCAGCATCGCCTCGCCCTCCTGGCGGATCAGGCGGGCGACGTCGGCGTTCTTGCCCCGGGTGTTCAGCGGGATTTCCACCAACTCCAGGGACAGCTCCGACGGCAGGCGCTTGGCGTACTCGTGCCAGCCTTCCTCGACCCACTTGGGCATGCGCGAGCCGACCGCAATCAGACGCAGACGCACGACGCTACCTCAGTCCAGGTCTTTGTTGAGCTTGGCGAAATGCTCGTGGGTGTTTTCCGGGCTGTGGTGCTTGCCATCGGCGGCACGGCTCTGCTCGGCACCCAGCCACAGGCGTTCCAGGTCGTAGAACTGGCGGGCAGCGGCGGTCATCATGTGCACGATGACGTCGTTCAGGTCGAGCAGGACCCAGTCGCTGTCGCCCTTGCCTTCTTCACCCAGGGGCATCACGCCTTTCTGCTTGACGATCTCGCGGACCTTCTCGGCCATCGCGTTGATCTGCCGGTTGGAGGTACCGGTGGCGATGATCATGTAGTCGGTCAGGCTGTGCTTGTCGCGCACGTCGATGACCTGGATGTCCTGGGCCTTGACTTCTTCCAGGGCCAGTTTGGCCAGCTGGACCAGCTCTTCGCCGGTGATTTTCTGCTTGGTCATAAAAAACTCGTTCAACTCATTGAAAGCGGCGCCCGTGGGCGCCTGCCGTTCTACGCACGGTACAGCCCGTGCGTCTCGATATAGGCCAGTACTGCGTCCGGCACCAGGAACCGCACCGACTTGCCGCTGGCCAGCAGCTGTCGGATCTGTGTGGCGGACACCGAAAGCGGCGTCTGCCAGACGAACGAAATGTTCCCCGCCGGGCCGGACATGGCGGTGGGATCGCTCTCCGAGCGCGCAGCCAGCAGGTTGCGCAGCTCGTCTGGGGGTTCTACGTCGGCATCCGGGCGTTGCAGGACCAGGATGTGACAGTGTTTCAGCAGCTCTTCCCAGCGATGCCAGCCGGGCAGCCCGCAAAAGGCGTCCCAGCCCATCAGCAGATACAACTGGTCGCTGGCACCGAGCTCGGTGCGCAGCGACTCCAGGGTGTCGATGGTGTACGACGGTTTGTCCCGGGACAGCTCGCGGTCATCCACGCTCAGCCGTTCGACGCCGTCTACCGCACAACGGACCATGGCCAGGCGATCCTGCGCAGCCACCTGCGGGGTATCGCGGTGTGGCGGGCGGGCGTTGGGCAGCAGGCGCAGCTCGTCGAGGCCCATGAACTCGGCCACTTCCAGCGCGCTGCGCAGGTGGCCGATGTGCACGGGGTCGAAAGTGCCGCCAAGAATGCCGATCCGCCGGATCGCCGGGGCCTTGCTCAACTCAGCAGGACTCCTGGCCACGCAACTGGCCGTCGCCGACGACCACGTACTTCTCGCAGGTCAGGCCTTCCAGTCCGACCGGGCCGCGGGCGTGCAGCTTGTCGGTGGAAATGCCGATTTCCGCACCCAGACCGTACTCGAAGCCATCGGCGAAGCAGGTCGGGGTGTTGATCATCACCGAGGCCGAATCCACTTCGGCCACGAAACGCCGGGCCAGGCCCTGGTGCTCGGTGACGATGGAGTCGGTGTGGTGCGAACCATAGTGGTTGATGTGCTCGATCGCCGCGTCGACACCGTCGACGATGCGGATCGAGAGAATCGCCGCCAGGTACTCGGTACCCCAGTCTTCCTCGCTCGCCGGATTGGCATCGATGACCATGCGGGTGCGCTCGCAACCACGCAGTTCGACGCCTTTTTCCCGGAATTGGCGGGCCATTTCCGGCAGGAACTCGGCAGCGACGCTCGAATCCACCAGCAGGGTTTCCATGGCGCCGCAGATGCCGTAGCGATAGGTCTTGGCGTTGAACGCGATGCGCCGGGCCTTGTCCAGTTCGGCGTGCTCGCCAACGTAGACATGGCAGATGCCGTCCAGGTGCTTGATCACCGGTACCCGGGCATCACGGCTGATGCGTTCGATCAGGCCCTTGCCGCCGCGCGGAACGATGACATCGACGAACTCCGGCATGCTGATCAGTGCACCAACGGCTTCGCGGTCGGTGACTTCCACCACCTGGACCACTGCCGACGGCAGGCCGGCCTCGGCCAGGCCGCGCTGGATGCAGGCAGCGATGGCGCGGTTGGAATGGATGGCCTCGGAACCGCCACGCAGGATGGTGGCGTTGCCCGACTTCAGGCACAGGCTCGCGGCGTCGATGGTCACGTTGGGGCGCGACTCGTAGATGATCCCGATCACCCCCAGCGGCACGCGCATCTTGCCAACCTGGATGCCCGACGGCCGATAGCTCATGTCGCGGATCGCGCCCACCGGGTCCGGCAGGCTGGCGACCTGGCGCAGACCGACGATCATGCCGTCGATGCGGGCCGGGGTCAGGGCCAGGCGATCGAGCATGGCCGGCTCGAGGCCGTTGGCCCGGCCGGCGGCCAGGTCCAGCTCGTTGGCTGCGGACAGTTCGGCGCGAGCAGCGTCCAGGGCGTTGGCGGCGGCATGCAGGGCGCGGTTCTTCTGCGCGGTGCTGGCACGGCCGATGACGCGGGACGCCTCGCGGGCGGCGCGACCCAGGCGGGTCATGTAGTCAAGAACGGACTCAGTCATGGGGCTCAGTGTCTTGGCGGTGGGGAAAATCGGATGAGTATAACTGTCATGGGGTTGTACGCCCAGCGGAGACAGTCGGATGGTAGGAAGGGGATTACAGATTGAATGACCGACACGAACCTTGTGGGAGCGGGTTTACCCGCGATGGCGCCAGTGAATTCAATATCGCCATCGCGGGTAAACCCGCTCCCACAAGGTTCGTGTCTGCGGATCCTTTGGCTTGTATGTTCAGCTTGGGTAAAGGAAGAAATTGCTATCATCCGGGCTTCATTTCCCTCTTCCAGAGCCACGATGTCGCAACCCGCCCCCTGCCCGCCCCGGGTCCTGCCCAATGCCTTCTTCGACCGTGACGCACAGACTCTGGCCAAGGAACTGCTGGGCAAGATCATCCGCCATCGCCAGGGACCGTACTGGCTGTCGGCGCGAATCATCGAGACCGAGGCCTACTACCTCGACGAGAAAGGCAGTCATGCCTCCCTTGGTTACACCGAGAAACGAAAAGCCTTGTTCCTCGATGGCGGGCATATCTACATGTACTACGCCCGCGGTGGCGACTCGCTGAATTTCAGCGCCCAGGGCCCGGGCAACGCAGTACTGATCAAATCCGCATACCCCTGGGTGGACGCTGTCTCCGACAGCAACAGCCTGGCACAAATGCAGTTGAACAACCCCGACGCCAGTGGTGGCCTGCGCCCGCCAGAGCGCCTGTGCGCCGGCCAGACCCTGCTGTGCAAGGCCATGGGCCTGAAAGTGCCGAACTGGGACGCCAAGAGGTTCGATCCGGAACAGCTGTTCGTCGAGGATTGCGGAATCATTGTGCAACACATAATCCAGACCAGCCGGCTGGGCATTCCCCAAGGCCGCGACGAACATCTGCCGCTGCGTTTCGTCGATGCCGAATTTGCCCGCTACTGCACGCGGAACCCGCTGCGTCGCGGCCAAGTCGAAGGCCGCGACTTCTTCTTTCTGACACAAGGAAACTGACACGATGGGCCCATGGCTCGACAGCCTGACCGGCTGGCTGACCGCAAATCCGCAATGGCTGGGATTGGCGATTTTTCTGGTGGCCTGCATCGAGTGCCTGGCCATCGCCGGGATCATCGTGCCCGGCACCGTATTGCTGTTCGCCGTGGCCGTATTGGCCGGCAGCGGCGCGCTGTCATTGCATGAAACCCTGCTCCTGGGCTTCCTCGGCGGACTGCTGGGGGACGCGATCTCCTACACCCTGGGCCGCCGCTTCCATCAGAACATTCGCCGCTTGCCGTTGCTGCGCCACCACCCGGAATGGATCGGCAGCGCCGAAACCTACTTCCAGCGCTATGGCATCGCCAGCCTGCTGGTAGGCCGCTTCATCGGGCCACTGCGACCGATGCTGCCGATGGTTGCGGGGATGTTCGACATGCCGCTGCCGCGCTTTATCGCGGTCAGCCTGATTTCCGCCGCTGGCTGGTCGCTGGCCTACCTGCTGCCGGGCTGGGCAACCGGCGCGGCGATGCGCCTGCCACTGCCGGAAGGCTTCTGGCCGCAGGCTGGCGTGGTGGCAGCGGGCCTCGCCATCCTGGTTGGCGTGAGCATCAACAGTTCACTGCGTGCCCAGCCCCGTGGCACCCGACTGATCGCCGCAGTGAGCCTGGTGATGCTGGCCGCCACCTTCTTCGGCTGGCCCTACCTGACCCACTTCGACCAAGGCCTGATGGCGCTGGTCCAGGAGCATCGCAGCGACTACCTCAACGGCATCATGGTGCTGATCACCCGTCTCGGCGACTTCCGCACCCAGTTCACCGTCGCTGCCATGCTGGTCGCCATGCTCATGCTCGCCCGGCAATGGCGCCCGGCCCTGTTCGCCGCCGCAACCCTGGGCGGCACGGCGATCTGCAACGCCGGCCTGAAGTGGTTTTTTGCCCGCGCCCGCCCGGAAGTCCTGACCGATCCGCTGACCACCTACAGCATGCCCAGCGGCCACAGCTCGGCCTCCTTCGCCTTCTTCCTGACCCTGGCAATCCTCGCCGGCCGCAGCCAACCGCCGCGCATGCGCCTGACCTGGATCCTGCTGGGCTGCCTGCCGGCACTGTCGATCGCCATGTCGCGGGTCTATCTCGGCGTGCACTGGCCGACCGACATCCTCGCCGGCGGCCTGCTGGCCTGCTGTGTCTGTGCCATGAGCCTGACCCTGATCCAGTACCGCGAGCCGCTGACGGCCATGCCACTGCGAGTCTGGTGGCTGATCCTGCCGGCCTGCGTCGGCGTACTGGCGTTCTTCACCCTGCACGCCTTGCCTCACGCGCTGCTGCGTTATTCCTACTGAGGGTCAGGCGAAGAGTTCGCCCTGGATGCGGTCGAGCAACGACTGGATCGCAACCAGGCGCTGGGTGGGAGAGTCGATGGCCAGGAGCTTGAGCTTGTCCTGGTCGTCGAAGGGCAGCAGGTAGGCCAACTGATTGGCCAAGGCCTGCTTGCCGGTGACTCCGCTGGCCATGTCCAGCCCCGAGACCATCGGATGCTCGGCCAGGGCCATGAGCAGCGCCAGCAGGTCATCGTCTTCCTCGTCGAGCGGCTGGTCGGCCTGCTCGTCGAGCCAGCGCACATCGGCTACCAGCAGGTTGTCCTTGCGCACCTCGAAGTCGTCGACCATGAAGCGCCGCTCGCCCTTCACCCGGATCCCCAGCAGCCCGTTGTCCTGCTGCTGGAAATCCTCGATCAGGGCCTGGCAGCCGATTCCGGCAAAGGACTCCGGCGCCTTGCCGACCTGCTCGCCCTCAAGGATGCACACAACACCAAAGCCGCCGCCCTGCTTCATGCAGCGGCCGATCATATCCAGGTAACGCGCCTCGAAGATCTGCAAATCCAGGTTACAGCCAGGAAACAACACGGTATTCAGGGTGAACAGGGGCAAACTCATTGCAGTTCCTCAGGCAACCAGGCTGACCGCCAGCGGCAGGAACACCGCGGTGGCCACGCCCATCAGGCTCATGGCCAGGGCTGCGAAAGCCCCGCACTCTTCACTTTCCTGCAAGGCCACCGATGTCCCTACCGCGTGAGCGGTCAAGCCCAGGGCCATGCCGCGGGCCTCGGGGCTGCGCACGCCCAGGCCAGTCAACAGGGCTGGACCGAAGATCGCCCCGATCACCCCGGTGATCAGCACGAACACCGCCGCCAGGGCCGCCACCCCACCGATCTGCTCGGCTACCAGCATGGCGATGGGCGAGGTCACCGACTTCGGCGCCAGGGTCATCAGGATCATGTGCTCGGCACCGAACCACCAGCCCAGCAGCAGGCAGATGCCGGTGGCGAACACGCCTCCGACTACCAGCGTAGTAAATGTCGGCCAGAACAGTTGGCGGATGCGCCGCAGGTTGAGGTAGAGCGGCACGGCCAGGGCCACGGTAGCCGGGCCGAGGAGGATGTTCATGATCTCCGTGCTCTTGCGGTACTCGGCGTAGGTCAGGCCGCAACTCAGCAGCACGCCGACCACCACCAGCATCGACACCAGGACTGGCTGGAGGAAGATCCAGCGGGTTTTCTCGTAGGCGGCGATGACGATCTGATAGGCCGCCAGGGTAATGCCGATGCCGAACAGCGGATGATGGATCACCGCCTGGGTCGCGCCATGCCAATCGAGCATCATGGGCGCTCCCCGGAGTGCTTGCTGCGGTTGATCATCTTCTGCATCAGCACGCCACAGAAAGCCATGGCCAGGATCAGCGAAAGCACCAGCGCGCCGGCGATGGCCCAGAAATCGGCGACGATATCGGCGGCATAGACCATCACCCCCACCGCCGGCGGCACCAGCAGCAACGGCAGGTAACGCAGCAGGCTGGAGGAGGCTTCGCTCAGCGGCGCGCCGACTTCGCCGCGGACCATCAGGAACACCAGCAACAGCACCAGGCCGATGATCGGGCCGGGCAGGATGGGCACCAGCAGGTGATTGATCGCCGTTCCCAGCAACTGGAACAGCACGAGCCAGGTCAAACCACGCAACAACATCGCATCTCTCCCCTCTATACCGGCGGCCATTATAAGCACGCTATCGACCCGCCTATACCCCGACATTCGCCCGGGTCATGGGCACTTGACCGAGCCATCATCGCGTGCTGATCTTAGGCATTCGTATCTTCGCTGGTCACAAAGAATTCAAAGACAATCAGGAGAGTCGCGATGCCCTATGTACCCGTTGCAGAGCTGTCGCAGTACGTTGGAAAGGAACTGGGACGTTCCGAATGGCTGAAGATCGAACAAGAGCGTATCAACCTGTTCGCCGAAGCCACCGGGGACTTCCAGTTCATTCATGTGGACCCGGCGAAGGCGGCAAAAACGCCATTTGGCAGCACCATCGCCCATGGATTCCTCACCCTGTCGCTGATCCCCAAGTTGATGGAGGACATCCTGGTTCTCCCCGAAGGATTGAAGATGGTGGTCAACTACGGTCTGGACAGCGTGCGCTTCATCCAGCCGGTAAAGGTCGACTCGCGGGTGCGCCTGGCGGTCAGCCTCAGCGAGGTCACCGAGAAGAAACCGGGCCAGTGGCTGCTCAAGGCTACCGCCACCCTGGAAATCGAAGGTGAAGACAAGCCCGCCTATATCGCTGAACCGCTGTCCCTCGCCTTCGTCTGACTCCGCCCTACCGAAACGGCCTACGGGCCGTTTCACCCTCACCCGGCTTCTGCGGCATACTCGAGGACCTCGATCCCCCGGACCCCGTCATGCGCCCTATCGTTCCATTTGCCCTGGTTCTCCTGCTCGCCGCCTGTGGCGACGGGGAATCGCTGTCGCCACCCGACGCCCGTCTGCCCGATGGCGGCCGCTACCGGGGCGAAGTGGTGGATGGCCTGCTGCAAGGCGAAGGACGCATCGACTATCCCAATGGCAGCTGGTACGCCGGTCACTTCAGCAATGGCCAGTGGGATGGCCAGGGCGAATGGCACGGCAGCAACGGCGAGGTCTATACCGGCCAGTTCCAGCAAGGCCTGTTCCACGGCCAGGGCAAGCTGACCACCAACAACAGCAGCTACACCGGCGGCTTCAAGCTGGGGCGCCGCGATGGCGAAGGCACTCTTCGCGATGGCGCCCAACACTACAGCGGCCAGTTCAAGGACGATCAATACAGTGGCGCCGGCAAGCTGGTACTGGCTGACGGCAGCCAATACCAGGGCCAGTTCGCCAAGGGCAAACCCAACGGCGAAGGCGTGCGCAGCGACACCAGCGGCAACCAGTTCAGCGGACGCTTCGTCGATGGCGAACTGAATGGCACCGGCACCTTCAATAGCGCGGAAGGTGACCAGTACATCGGCGAATTCAGGGCCAATCGCCTGGAAGGTCGCGGTCGTTACGAGAATGCCGACGGCGATGTCTGGATCGGCGAATTCAAGGATGGCTCGCTGAGTGGGCCAGGCGAACTGTTCGCCGTCGATGGCAGCCATTACAAGGGCGGCTTCCGCGACTGGCGCTTCGCTGGCAAGGGCCGCCTGCAACTGGCGGACGGCAGCGTCTACAGCGGCGGCTTCGAGAACGATGCCTATCAGGGCACCGGGCGCCTGGTCCTGTCCGATGGCAAGGTCGAGGACGGCCATTGGATCAATGGCCTGAGGGTACGCGACAGCAAGGGCCGCCTGCTGCCCGATCCACTGGAACAGGCACTGCTCAACCAGGGCGGCCTGCTGGAGCAGGAACTGGCCAAGGTCCCCGCCTCCACCGCCGACATCGAACTGTACAGCCTGACCCTGGCCGGCGACGGCAACCAGAGCGTGTTCCTGCGCGAGGCCGACTATGTCAGCGAGATGCTCAAGACCCGCTTCGGCGCCGTCGGCCAGATCACCCTGGTCAATCACCGCGACCACCTGGCCGACCGCGCCATGGCCACCCGCGAGAACCTCGCCCGCTCCGCCCAGCGCCTGGCCGAGCGCAGCGGCCCGGAAGACCTGGTGTTCATCTACCTGACCACCCACGGCAGCCACGAACACGAACTGGTGCTCGACCAGCCGCGCCTGCAACTGGCCGACCTGCCCGCCGACGAGCTGGCTGCTGCCCTTGCCCCGCTCAAGGAGCGCGACAAGGTCATCGTCATCTCTGCCTGCTACTCCGGAGGCTACATCGATCCTCTCAAGGACGAACGCACCCTGATCATGACCGCCTCGCGGGCGGACCGGGTCTCGTTCGGCTGTTCCGAAGAGGCGGATTTCACCTACTTCGGCGACGCCTTGTTCGCCCAGGCGTTGAACCAGACCGATGATCTGCAACAGGCGTTCGAACTTGCCAGGGCCCATGTGGCCCAACGAGAACAAGCCGAGGACTTCGAGGCGTCCGAACCGCAGATCTGGGCCCCGAAAGGCGTACTGGCACATTGGCAAAAACTGCGCCAGCAACAAGCCCGGAAGGCCCTGCAAAGTACCGCTGCGGTTGAGGAAAAAAGCCCCGCCAGCCACTAAGCTGAGCGTATCAAGGGAGAAACATCATGTACCTGACGCCGCAGCACATCCTGCTTGCCGGAGCCACCGGCCTTACCGGTGAACACCTGCTTGATCGTCTGCTCAACGAGCCGACCATCAGCCGCGTGCTCGCGCCCACCCGCCGGCCACTGGCCGAACACCCGCACCTGGAAAACCCGGTCGGCGACCCGGCGGTATTCCTGCCGCAACTCAGCGGCCGGGTCGACACCGCCTTCTGCTGCCTGGGCACCACCATCAAGCAGGCGGGCTCGGAAAATGCCTTCCGCGCGGTGGACCTGGACATGGTGGTGGCCTTCAGCAAACGCGCCCGGGAAATGGGTGCGCGGCACTTGCTGGTAGTCAGTGCTATTGGCGCCGATCCCAAGTCGTCGGTGTTCTACAACCGGGTCAAGGGCGAAATGGAGCAAGCGCTGATCGCGCAGGACTGGCCGCAACTGACCATCGCCCGGCCCTCGCTGCTGCTCGGTGAGCGAGCCGAACCGCGACTGGCGGAAAAGCTGGCGGGGAGCCTGTCGAAACTGATCCCGGGCAAGTACCACGGTATCGAAGCCTGCCAACTGGCTCGGGCGCTTTGGCGGTTGGCGCTGGAAGAGAAGGATGGGGTGCGGATCGTCGAGTCGGATGAGTTGCGCAAGTTGGGGAAATGATCAAAGGGCCTCATCACCGTACGGCGGCGATGAGGCCCTAAAGCCCACCCGAGGCCTGAAAACCCACCCCCAGCACCGTCAGCACCGACAACGGCAACAACACCGTATCCAGCACCATGCTCCCAGGCAGGTCCAGCCCCGGATATTTCGGGGCCTCGGTGCCGAAGCGGTCTTCGGCGCAACAGCCGCCCTGCAACGCATACAGGTCCAACCGCGTGCCCGAGTACACCACCGGCGCCCCCGGCATGGCCGCATCCACGGTGCGCACCGTGGCGCAGCCGGTGGCGCTCAGGACTACCAGCAGCGCGATGACGAGGGCCTTCATTCCTCGCCCCCGAAATGGTGCTCACCCCAGCGCGGCAGCATGTCCTGGGGAATGTTCAGCCGTCATCTACGCCCGCTCTCCTTCGTTCAAAGCCACTTATTGTTGACTCTACTGTCTAGATTTGCCGGATGAGAAAGTTAAGTTAGCTGCTCAGGTTTAGATATAACGCATTTCTTCTTGATGCCTTTGTAAAATCTGACCAGCACAGGTGGAAGTACCGGCAGCCAAAACGACCACTCGTCGCATACTTATAGAGAGCCATAAAAAATATAAATCCATATCACCCCTATTTAAAAACAAAACACTCAAACAGCACAGAAAATTTCTACGCCTCTTTCGGAAGCATCCTCTTTTCTGCGCCCAACCTTAGTAAGCACTAATATTTCTCACGCACAAACAAGAATTAACTGAAAGACTTTTCCTACAAAAGCCTCCTGTGCGGAGAACATTGTGAAAGTCTGCTCGCCGCCCCGCATTTGACACTGCCCAGCCTACCAGCTAATTATTTCCCACCTCTTACACAAGAGGAAATCACTTCAAAGGAGTTAAGAAAATGAACAACGACATGTGCGAAATGTTACTGCCGCTTAGTGACAAATTTAATGAGTATGAGTCAGCAAACAATGGTGGCTCAGGTGGTTCTGGTGGTGGCGGCGGAAGTGGCGGAAGCGGTGGCGGTGGCGGGTGCAGTGGTGGGAGTGGCGGAAGTGGTGGTTGCGGCGGCGGATGCAGCAGCATCAGCACGAAAACAAACAATGAACACTATAGTTAACTAAATCCAGAAGTAGGCAGTTAGCGGCCGCACTGCCTACTTTGAGGGAGTGAGAAAAATGCGAATAAAAATCCAAAACTATGAAATTCTCAACTTCGAAAACTACAGCCTGATCGGTTCAGAAAAAGGTATCTCACGGATAAATTCCAAAAAACTTATTACAGCACTTGAAGAGCTAAAACCGATCTGTGAAAAAACAATTGACCTCGAGACTCTTGAGTCAATTCTTGCCAAGTACGACCTTGAAAAACCCATATCAGAGCAACTACATCACCACCTAAAAATACAATATGATGTACCACCCAATTACTTTGACTCCGTTTATATATTTCACGACTGGAAAGAGCGAAAGCAACATACGATCAACCTCTTGGACAGTGAAATCCCTCTACCACTAACTCACTTGCCACTACATCTAAACGCGCTGAACAGCGTGACCCACGAAAGAAGCTTGATAATACTTCTTCCTGGATCACATAACACCAGCGAGTTGAAGCATATATATTTCGAAGCGTCAAACACACTACCAAAAAGCTTTATTATTTGCGGGTATTTCTCCCCCGCCACTTTCACTGTTACTCAACCCTACTCCGCCGACCTAGGGAATCCGTGCCTATTTTGTTCACTTAGCCGAGCAATCCACTTCGAAACCCAAGCTGATGGAGCCTGTGCATGGAGTGCCATGTTGAATTTCTGTACATCGAACTCAGCTGACTTTCAAAACCCAAAACTTTCTATGCTCCAACACTCAATGGTCGTCGGACTGATATCAAAAAAGATAAATACAATTTTATCAAGCACTAACCACAAACTATTTCAAGACAATATTCTTACCAACTCAACAGTGGATTTAAATAATGGACGCGTGGCAGAAGAAATCTTGCCACATTGGCACATGTGCGACTGTTTGAAGGCTAACCATGAAAACCATACCGCATGATAACTACCTCAGACTTACAGACCCTAAAACATACTACAAAACATTAAAATTTCATGCACAAGGTAATTTCTGTCTACACTCAGCCACCCAACACCTTACAAAGCTACACTCGTTATCCAACAAGGAAATCGAGCTACTTTCAGGCAATGAACTTAGATACAACCTTCTTGACGAAGGCATAATCTCAGGTCAAAAAATAAAAACACTTCCAGAAGACTCTAATTTATTGCGCGATCAATCTTGTGATTTCTTTTCCAGTAGACCAGTAGATTTCAGGACTCTTACGACACTGGTATCCCCACTGGTCGCAGTCAAGCCAGACACTTACCATCGTGGATACCCTAGCGGCGGGGCGCTTTATCCGATTGATGTGTTCTGCTGTCGTATAAACCCTACGAACGAATTCTGGCCAGAAGAATCAGACATACTCCATCTTCTTCCCAACTCATTAACATTCGAAGCGATCAAATCAAGTCGCCCTGCCAGTTACTTAAAAGAGGCAATACTACCTGTCGGCAGCACAATTGGCACCCCATACTGTGCTCTGATCTACATGGCTTATCTACCCAAAACACTATTCAAATACAAATCTCGCGGTTATCGGCTAGCCCTAATGGAAGTAGGCTCAATGTATATGCTGATTGACCTGCACTGCAAGAAACTCGGCCTTAAAAATAGGGTATGGTCAGGCTATACCGACCATATGGTGAGTAATGCCTTGTCGATAAACCCTGCGCTTTCACTACCGCTTTGCGTTCAGTTCATAGGACATTGAAATGAGATACTTCACGCGCTCTTTCAACATTGACCAACCCACAACGGCCCTTTTCCAGCCAGCGTTGCTTCGACATCATCCCCATGTCGTTGAGATTGGTGACTTTTGGGGAAGATACGGTTCTGGTATTGGTTTGGGTAACAGCGCAGCACTGTCCAGCCTAGGAGAGTATTATGAAAGAAGACACTTTTTCTCCGAAGTCTCATCACATAGAAAGTCTTTATTGAGCGACACATTGGAAGATCAAGAAACAACCAACTTCACCCGCGCTTTTCAACAGACCATGCTCAGTTCGAAAACTCCTGACTCTCTATATAGTCACATGTTTCACAAAACCTCCGTCAAGCGATTATCGGACTTTTCAAACTGTGAAATACCAACTGTCTGCATCTCGATAAGCCCAACTAATCTAGGGAATGACAATAGATTCCATCCTGTTCGCGACACCTGTGGCTGTAGCTTTCACTGGAACCTTGAAAACGCCATACTCGGCGCAATAAAAGAGTCGATTGAACGCCAGTTTCTACTGAAGTTCTGGCTAACAAAAAAATGCAACCATGAATTAAATTTGCCAGATTATCACAGCAGACTACCCCTATCAGGTGCTCTTCCAATACTTCAAGCATTAGCATCCAGCGGAAGCGTGACAGCTCTCGACATTAGCGATGAGAACTTCCCTGGCAAATGCATAATTGTCTTGTATGGCGCCAGCGCCCCAGAACATCACGTGCATTACTGCGCGGGAATGGCATATGGCGACTCTCAAGAGGCAGCTCTCGAAAAGTCTATATATGAGCTCTGGCAGACCTTTCGATTCATCAGGAACTTCCACACATTCAATAACGACATAGAAAGTATCAAAGATCCATATCTTCGTCACTTTCTGAATATCAACAACCATTCAACCTACCTCAACATAGCAAACAACCTAATCACATCAGATACCAAGAGCCAAACGCCGACCAAACCAATAAATACAAACACATTAGTCAGCGCAATTAAACAATCTGGCATATCAGGCTATATCTACATCAAGCCAACTAAAATCTCCCGTAGAACTTATTTTTTCTGCAAGTACGTATCACCAACAGCCTTTATGCACATGAACAACTCCTCACACCTAAACATCCAGAACAAGTACTCTGATAATTTCATCCACCAGATTGACGAAACCCGTCAAAGCTCGATGGTACCCTTCCCATGAAATTTGAAAAACCCACCAGAGCATTAAGACTCACTACCATATTCCTCCGCGAGCAGTTAAGAGAACCTATATCCCTGTTATGGACATTAATCTCTCCATGCGCCCTGTTCTATTTCATAACCTACAATAGTGCCGCAACAGGATTCAATAATGACAACTATGCCCAGTCCACAGCTGGATTTTATGCCTATGTCGCGTGCACCGTAGCGTTTTTTGGTGTCGCCTTCTATATTGTCGGACGAAGGGAAAGCGGCTTCATCAGGTCATTCATATATACTCCCGAAGCCAAAAACATATTCCTTATCTCGCATCTGGCCTGCTATTTAATATCAGCAACAGCCTACTGCATAACATTTTACATCATCACCAAACCCGCATTCTCCCCGTATAACCTTGCGGAACTGGTTAATATCCTCTACAGATTCCTAATTTGCTTCATAATATTTTGCTCTCCCGCACTTATTTTGGCCAACTGCAAACTTAAATTCCAAAGTGCGAACACCGCAATTTCAGTCTTGATGTTTACAATGATTCTCCTGGCATTACTCACACCCAAAGCCCACAGTCACACTCTCGAAGCAATAAACCATCTAAATATCTTTTCAACCTCAAAAAACATAATGAATGGCAGTACTCGCCCGGAACCCTTCCTGATAGGTGCCAGCCTGATACTCGCCCTCACCCTTGCCATGACCTCGGCAAAGCTAAGAATCAATCCTGTGTGGAGCAGATACTAATGGTCGCTATAAAAGCGGAATCCATGTCTTTAAAATTCAAAGACAAGATAATATTTGACAAAGCAACCATTTCTATTGAGAAGAATGAAATCACCGGAATCATAGGAAAAAACGGTGCAGGAAAAACTACATTTTTTGACTTGCTATGCTCCGTCCAATTTCCCGACCAAGGAAAACTGCTTAACTTTACGAAACAGCACTCTTACTTGTCACAAACACTCGGAATGCCTGCAGGATTGTCGATGAAAGAAATTTACGAAATGACCGGCGCTCTATTATGCCCCCAAATTCCGTCCCTCTCCCATACAACAAAACTATTTGAAGATTGGGATATACGTCTTGCAGAAAAATTCCGCGAAATGTTGAAGAAACGCCCCAGCCATTGCAGCTACGGAGAAATAAGGTTTTTCTTTACACTTTCACTAATTTCCTTCTCAAAGGAGTTACTGATTCTCGATGAACCCACCGCCGGCGTAGACCCCGAATATCGTCATTACATCTGGGAGTTCCTCAAAAAAGCCCGCGACAACGGCACTACGATTATCGTTTCATCACACAACATTCAAGAAATTTGTGAACATTGCGATAACTTTCATCTCATTCACCGGCACAACTTCTTAAAATTCAACAGTGCACAAGAATTCTTGAATACTTTTGGCGGTACAACGCTGGATGATGCTTTTATAGCAAGTACTTATCATTGAAATCTGCGGCTCCAAAATCCATGTAGATCAAGGAGCCGTCCGACCATGACCTAAATCCCACCCGAAGCCTGAACCCCCACCCCCAGCACCGTCAGCACCGACAACGGCAACAACACCGTATCCAGCACCATGCTCCCCGGCAGGTCCAGCCCCGGATACTTCGGGGCCTCGGCGCCGAAGCGGTCTTCGGCGCAACAGCCGCCCTGCAACGCATACAGGTCCAACCGCGTGCCCGAGTACACCACCGGCGCCCCCGGCATGGCGGCATCCAGGGTGCGCACCGTGGCGCAGCCGGTGGCGCTCAGGACTACCAGCAGCGCGATGACCAGGGCCTTCATTCCTCGCCCCCGAAATGGTGCTCACCCCAACGCGGCAGCATGTCCTGGGGAATGTTCAGCAGGTTGAGGATGCGCGCCACCACGAAGTCCACCAGGTCATCGATGGTCTGTGGCTGGTGGTAGAAGCCCGGCGCCGCCGGCAGGATCACCGCGCCCATCTGCGACAGCTTGAGCATGTTCTCCAGATGAATGGTGGAGAACGGTGCCTCGCGCGGAACCAGGATCAGCTGGCGGCGCTCCTTCAGGGTGACGTCCGCAGCCCGCTCGATCAGGTTGTTGCAGGCGCCGGTGGCGATCGCCGACAAGGTCCCGGTGGAACAAGGGACCACCACCATCGCCGCCGGGGCACCAGAGCCCGAAGCCACCGGCGACATCCAGTCTTCCTTGCCATAAACGCGGATCTGCCCGGCCGTGGCGCCGGTGTATTCGGTGAGGAACGCCTGCATCCCCTGGGGCTTGGCCGGCAATACCACGTCGGTTTCGGTGGACATCACCAGTTGCGCTGCCTTGGAGATAAGGAAGTGCACCTCACGGTCCTCGCGCACCAGGCAGTCCAGCAGGCGCAGGCCATACTGCGCCCCGGAGGCGCCGGTCATGGCCAGGGTGATGCGCTCCGGCCCGCTCATCCGCGCAGCGCCTCGGCCAGTTTGCCGTGCAGGCCGCCGAAGCCGCCGTTGCTCATGATCACCACCTGGGTGCCGGCCCGGGCCTGGCCCTTGACCCGTTCGATGATGGCTTCAAGGCTGTCGGCAACCACCGCTGGCACCGTGCACTCGGCAGCCGTGGCGGCCAGGTCCCAGCCAAGGTTCGGCGGTGCATACCAGATCACCTGGTCGGCGTCCTTGACGCTTTCCGGCAGGCCATCGCGGTGGGCACCGAGCTTCATCGAGTTGGAACGCGGTTCGATCACCGCGATCACCGGGGCATCGCCGACGCGCTTGCGCAAGCCGTCGAGGGTAGTGGCGATGGCCGTCGGGTGGTGGGCGAAGTCGTCATAGATGGTGATGCCGTCGACTTCGGCAACCTTCTCCATGCGCCGCTTGACGCTCTTGAACGCGCTCAGCGCAGCAATGCCCATGGCCGGCACGACGCCGACATGCCGCGCCGCCGCCAGGGTGGCCAGGGCGTTGGCGACGTTGTGCTGGCCGGTCAGCTCCCACTGGACCACACCCTGCACTTCGCCCTCGAAGCTGACTTCGAAGCGCGAGCCATCCTCGCTGAGCAGGCGCACCTGCCATTGGCCGCCAGCACCGGTGGTCTGCACCGGGGTCCAGCAGCCCATGTCGATCACGCGCTTGATCGCCGGCTCCGTGGTCGGATGGATGACCAGACCTTCACTCGGAATGGTCCGCACCAGATGGTGGAACTGCCGCTCGATCGCCGCCAGGTCAGGGAAGATGTCCGCGTGATCGAACTCAAGGTTGTTGAGGATCGCGGTGCGCGGACGGTAGTGGACGAATTTTGAGCGCTTGTCGAAGAAGGCGCTGTCGTATTCGTCGGCCTCGACCACGAAGAACGGCGTACCGCCCAAGCGCGCCGACACCGAGAAGTTCTGCGGCACACCGCCGATCAGGAAGCCCGGGCTCATCCCGGCATGCTCCAGGACCCAGGCCAGCATGCTGCTGGTGGTGGTCTTGCCGTGGGTGCCGGCCACCGCCAGGACCCAGCGGCCCTGCAGCACATGGTCGGCCAGCCACTGCGGGCCGGAGACGTAGGGCAGGCCCTTGTTCAGTACGTATTCCACCGCCGGGTTGCCCCGCGACAGCGCATTGCCGATCACCACCAGGTCGGGGGCCGGGTCCAGTTGCGCCGGGTCGTAGCCCTGGGTCAGGGCGATGCCCTGGGCTTCGAGCTGGGTGCTCATGGGCGGATAGACGTTGGCATCGGAGCCAGTGACATGGTGGCCGAGCTCCTTGGCCAGCACCGCCAGCGAGCCCATGAAAGTGCCACAGATACCAAGAATGTGAATGTGCATGGTCAACCTCGGGAAACGTGCAGGCAGGGTAGCCCAGGGGGGGAAAAATCTCACCCTGTGTTTGCCTCAGGCTCCCTTGGACAGCCCGTGTTTGCGCAGTTTCCGATACAAGGTGTTACGACTTACTCCGAGCTGAGCCGCCACCTGGGTCATGTGCCAGCGCTTGTCCTCCAGCACCGCCAGCAAGGCCCGGCGCTCGGCGTCATCCAGCGGGTGCTGGAGGTTATCCACAGGCACGGCGGACTCGACCTGCAACCGCGGCGCATTGCGCACCAGCGCCGGCAGATCCTGCACCCCGATACAGCCGTCCTCGCACAAGGCCACCAGCGTGCGCAGCACATTGCGCAACTGCCGAACGTTGCCCGGCCAGGAGAAATCCAGCAGCAGGCGGCGCGCCACCGGGTCGAGCTGAACCGGCTGCCGCCCGGCCTCCTCGGCCAGGATGAAATCGAGCAACTGCGCCTTGTCGCTGCGCTCGCGCAGGGCCGGCAAGGCGACTTCCAGGCCATTGAGGCGGTAATAGAGGTCTTCGCGGAAACTGCCGTCGGCGACCCGCTCCAGCAGGTTGCGGTGGGTGGCACTGATGATGCGCACATCGACGTCCTGCGGTTCGCCCCCGATCGGCACCACCTGGCGCTCCTCCAGCACCCGCAGCAGGCGGGTCTGCAAGGCCAGCGGCATATCGCCGATCTCGTCCAGCAGCAAGGTGCCGCCATCGGCCTGCTGCAGCTTGCCGCGCATGCCTTCCTTGCGCGCTCCGGTAAAGCTGCCGCCGCGATAACCGAACAGCTCGCTTTCGATCAGGCTTTCCGGAATCGATGCGCAGTTGAGCGCGACGAACGGCTTGCCGGCGCGCTGGCTGGCCTGGTGCACGGCCTTGGCGAAGGCCTCCTTGCCGGACCCGGTCTCGCCATTGAGCAACAGCGGGACATCGCGCTCGAACACCCGCAGGGCGCGGCGGAAGTCGTTTTGCAGGGCCGGGTCGAGCAGGCATATTTCCGCGCTTTTCGTCGGCACCGCAGGCGGGGCGACAACCTGGCGTGGCAACGCCCGCGCCAACTGTCCGCGGACACTGGCGAACAACAGCCGGCCATCGCGGCTACGCAGCGGCCAACTGGTGCTGGCCAGGGCGGTGGCACGGCCGAGCAGATCATCAAGACGGCAATCGAAAAACATCTCCACCGGCTGCCCCAGCAGCCCGCCGCGCCCGTTGCCCAGCAGATTCAGGGCGCTCTGGTTGACCGCACAGATCCGCCCTTCCCCGTCGAACGCCAGCAAGCCCTCGCTGAACAGCCCGACCGACTCGGCCTGCAGATGAAAGCGCAGCAACCAGTGATTCTCGAAACAGCGGAGGAAGTAGCAGCTCTCGATCATCTTCGCCGAGAGATTGACCAGGGCCATGGTGTGGAACTGGCTCTGCCGCGAGACATCGGCCCGCGCCGAGGACACGTCGAGCACCGCCAACAGGTCACCATGGGGATCGAACACCGGGCTCGCCGAGCAGGTCAGTCCGGTGTGGCGGCCACGGAAGTGTTCGTCCTGGTGGATGGTCAGGGCCTGGCGCTCCACCAGGCAGGTCCCGATGCCGTTGGTGCCTTCCCGCGCCTCGCTCCAGTCGGCACCGAGCCACAGCCCGGCGCGCTCGAAGATGCGCCGCTCGCTGGGCGCGGTGACGCAATTGAGGATGACCCCGCGGGCATCGGTGAGCAACACCGCATGACCGGCCCCGGAAAGCTGCTGGTGCAGGCTGTTCATCTCGCCATCGGCGATCTGCAGCACCTGGTGCAGGCGGTCGCGGCTCTCCAGCACGCGCTCGTGTTCGAGCACGGTCGGCGCCATGGCCTGGGCCGGATCGAGATGGTAGTCCTCCAGGCAGCGCAGCCAGGAGCGGGCGATCGACGGGTCACTGCCAGGGCCCTGCAAGCCGCCCTTGCCCTGTGTCACCGTCAGCACTTGCCGGGCGTGCCGGCTGAGATGGTTACCCTGCACTTTTTATTGTTCTCCGCGGGTCAGAGAAACCCAGCATCCTCCAGGCGCTGGCGCATTGCAATGCCAGCTTGACCGCCGGGTCACGGGCTGTACCGCCAGCGGCACAAAGTGTCACCCGGGCTGTACCGCTTCCCTCACAAGCTGCGCCGAAAACACCGGGAAAACTGCGCCAAATCATTGATCCAGCGCCTTCGCCGGGCAGTGGCCCGACCTTTGCTCTACGCTAGAAATCCTCCCCAACAAAACACATAAGCCAGGAGAGACACCATGCGTTACGCACATCCGGGTACCGAAGGCGCAAAGGTTTCGTTCAAGAGCCGCTACGGTAACTACATCAATGGCGAGTTCGTGGCTCCGGTCAAAGGCGCTTACTTCACCAATACCTCGCCGGTGAACGGCCAGCCGATCGCCGAATTTCCTCGCTCCACTGCCGAAGACATCGATAAAGCCCTGGACGCTGCCCATGCCGCGGCCGATGCCTGGGGTCGCACCTCGGTCCAGGACCGCTCCAACGTGCTGCTGAAGATCGCCGACCGCATCGAGCAGAACCTCGAAGTCCTGGCCATCACCGAAACCTGGGACAACGGCAAGGCCGTCCGCGAAACCCTCAATGCCGACATCCCGCTGGCAGTGGATCACTTCCGCTACTTCGCCGGCTGCATCCGCGCCCAGGAAGGCGGCGCCGCCGAGATCAACGAAGGCACCGTGGCCTATCACATCCACGAGCCGCTGGGCGTGGTCGGGCAGATCATCCCGTGGAACTTCCCGATCCTGATGGCCGCCTGGAAACTCGCCCCGGCCCTGGCCGCCGGCAACTGCGTGGTGCTCAAGCCGGCCGAACAGACCCCGCTGGGCATCACCGTGCTGGTCGAGCTGATCGGCGACCTGCTGCCGCCAGGCGTACTCAATATCGTCCAGGGCTATGGCCGCGAAGCCGGCGAAGCCCTGGCCACCAGCAAACGCATCGCCAAGATCGCCTTCACCGGCTCGACCCCGGTCGGCTCGCACATCATGAAATGCGCCGCCGAGAACATCATCCCGTCCACCGTGGAGCTGGGTGGCAAGTCGCCGAACATCTACTTCGAAGACATCATGAAGGCCGAGCCGTCCTTCATCGAGAAGGCCGCCGAAGGCCTGGTCCTGGCCTTCTTCAACCAGGGCGAGGTGTGCACCTGCCCGTCCCGCGCCCTGGTGCAGGAATCCATCTACGACGAGTTCATGAGCGTGGTGATGGAGAAGGTCAAGAAGATCAAGCGCGGCGACCCGCTGGACACCGACACCATGGTCGGCGCCCAGGCCTCGCAGCAGCAGTTCGACAAGATCCTGTCCTACCTGGAAATCGCCGAGAAGGAAGGCGCCCAGTTGCTCACCGGCGGCAAGGTGGAGAAGCTCGAAGGCAACCTGGCCACCGGCTATTACATCCAGCCGACCCTGCTCAAGGGCAACAACCGCATGCGCGTGTTCCAGGAAGAAATCTTCGGCCCGGTGGTCAGCGTCACCACCTTCAAGGACGAAGCCGAAGCCCTGGCCATCGCCAACGACACCGAGTTCGGCCTGGGTGCAGGCGTCTGGACCCGCGATATCAACAAGGCCTACCGCATGGGCCGCGGGATCAAGGCCGGTCGCGTGTGGACCAACTGCTACCACCTGTACCCGGCGCATGCCGCGTTCGGTGGCTACAAGAAGTCCGGTGTCGGCCGTGAAACCCACAAGATGATGCTCGACCATTACCAGCAGACCAAGAACCTGCTGGTGAGCTACGACATCAATCCGCTCGGGTTCTTCTAAACCCCAATCGCTGGCGAGCCAGCCCCCACAAGGATCGGTATGCACCGGACCTGTGGGAGCTGGCTTGCCAGCGATGGCCACGACGCACTACCACAGAAAAACCGGAGCAAACCGCTCTGGCCCGCTTCCTGCAGCGCATTCACCACTCAAAAAAAGACAACAGGTGACTTCCCCATGCCTAGCGATCATTCCGCCGGATCCCCGGCAGGCTCTTCCGTAGATTTCGAAAAGGTCGGTTCCGACTATTTCCAGCAACGTGAACTGAAAAAAGGTGCCGCCGGCTGGGTCCTGCTGGTCGGCCTCGGCGTCGCCTACGTGATTTCCGGCGACTACGCCGGCTGGAACTTCGGCCTGGCCCAGGGCGGCTGGGGCGGGATGTTCCTCGCCACCCTGCTGATGGCCACCATGTACCTGTGCATGTGCTTCTCCCTCGCCGAACTGTCCTCGATGATCCCCACCGCCGGCGGCGGCTACGGCTTCGCCCGCAGCGCGTTCGGGCCCTGGGGCGGCTTCCTGACCGGTACCGCGATCCTTATCGAATACGCCATCGCCCCAGCGGCCATCGCGGTGTTCATCGGCGCCTATTGCCAGTCGCTGTTCGGCATCGGCGGCTGGATGATCTACCTGGCCTTCTACATCATCTTCATCGGCATCCATATCTTCGGGGTCGGTGAGGCGCTGAAGCTGATGTTCATCATCACCGCCGTGGCAGCCATCGCCCTGGCCGTGTTCCTGCTGGCGATGGTGCCCCATTTCGATGCGAAGAACCTGTTCGATATCGTCCCGACCCAGGCCGTCGGCGCCAGCGAATTCCTGCCCTTCGGCTACGTCGGCGTGTGGGCGGCGATCCCCTACGCGATCTGGTTCTTCCTCGCCGTCGAGGGCGTACCGCTGGCTGCAGAAGAAACCAAGAATCCCAAGCGCGACCTGCCCCGCGGCCTGATCGGCGCCATGCTGGTGCTGCTCGCCTTCGCCCTGCTGATCCTGGTGATCGGCCCGGGCGGCGCCGGCTCCGAAGCCCTGAAAAGCTCCGGTAACCCGTTGGTGGAAGCCCTGGCCAAGGCCTACGGCGGCTCGACCTGGATGGGCAGCTTCGTCAATCTGGTGGGCCTCGCCGGCCTGATCGCCAGCTTCTTCTCGATCATCTACGCCTATTCCCGGCAGATCTTCGCCCTGTCCCGCGCCGGTTACCTGCCGCGCTCGCTGTCGCAGACCAACAAGAGCAAGGCACCGGTGCTGGCGCTGATCATCCCCGGGATCATCGGTTTCGCCCTGTCGCTGACCGGCCAGGGCGACCTGCTGATCCTGGTCGCGGTGTTCGGCGCTACGCTGTCCTATGTGCTGATGATGGCCGCGCATATCACCCTGCGCATTCGTCGCCCCAAAATGGAGCGTCCGTATCGCACCCCAGGCGGTATCTTCACTTCGGGCGTGGCCCTGGTGCTGGCCTGCATCGCCGTGGTAGCGGGCTTCCTGGTGGATCCGCGGGTGGTGATCGGCGCCGCGATCATTTATGGCGTCCTGATTGCTTACTTCGCCCTGTACAGCCGTCACCACCTGGTGGCCGGCACGCCGGAAGAAGAGTTCGCCGCGATCCAGAAGGCCGAAGAAGCCTTGCACTGACCGAAATACCGCGCTGCCGCCCCGGCGGCGGCGCTCTGGAGATTGCACATGGCAAGTTTCGTACACACGATAGGCCAGCAGACCTACCGTTTCGACAGCCTCAAGGACGTCATGGCCAAGGCCAGTCCTGCACGCTCCGGCGACTTTCTCGCCGGGGTCGCGGCCAGCAACGACGGTGAGCGGGTCGCTGCGCAGATGGCCCTGGCCGACATCCCCCTCAGCCATTTCCTCAACGAGGCGCTGATTCCCTACGAAGACGATGAAGTCACCCGGCTGATCATCGACACCCACGACCAGCAGGCATTCGCCCCGGTCAGCCACCTGACCGTCGGCGGCCTGCGCGACTGGTTGTTGAGCGACGCCGCCGACGAAGCCAGCCTGCGCGCCCTGGCCCCGGGCCTGACCCCGGAAATGGCGGCGGCAGTTTCCAAGATCATGCGCGTGCAGGACCTGGTCCTGGTGGCGCAGAAGATCCGCGTGGTCACCCGCTTTCGCGGCACCATGGGCCTGCGCGGGCGCCTGTCGACCCGCCTGCAGCCCAACCACCCCACCGACGAACCGGCCGGCATCGCCGCGAGCATCCTCGACGGCCTGCTCTACGGCAACGGCGACGCCATGATCGGCATCAACCCGGCCACCGACAGCATCGCCTCGATCTGCGCCCTCCTGGAGATGCTCGATGCCATCATCCAGCGCTACGACATCCCCACCCAGGCCTGCGTGCTGACCCACGTCACCACCTCGATCGAGGCGATCAACCGCGGCGTGCCGCTGGACCTGGTGTTCCAGTCGATTGCCGGCACCGAGGCGGCCAATGCCAGCTTCGGCATCAACCTTAATGTGCTGAAGGAAGGGTATGACGCGGGCCTCAGCCTCAACCGCGGCACCCTCGGCCAGAACCTGATGTATTTCGAGACCGGCCAGGGCAGCGCGCTGTCGGCCAACGCCAACTTCGGCGTCGACCAGCAGACCTGCGAAACCCGCGCCTACGCTGTGGCCCGGCACTTCAAGCCGTTCCTGGTGAACACCGTGGTCGGTTTCATCGGTCCCGAGTACCTGTACAACGGCAAGCAGATCATCCGTGCCGGCCTGGAGGACCACTTCTGCGGCAAGCTGCTCGGCGTGCCGATGGGCTGCGACATCTGCTACACCAACCACGCCGAAGCCGACCAGGACGACATGGACACCCTGCTGACCCTGTTGGGTGTGGCCGGGATCAACTTCATCATGGGCATCCCCGGCTCCGACGACATCATGCTCAACTACCAGACCACCTCCTTCCACGACGCCCTCTACGCGCGCCAGACCCTCGGCCTGAAGCCCGGTCCGGAGTTCGAGGCGTGGCTGGCGCGGACCGGGATCTTCACCCAGGCCGATGGCCGCGTGCGCTTCGGCGACAACCTGCCACCGGCCTTCCGCCAGGCCCTGGCGCAACTGGGATAAGCGAGCGAGTACATGGACAAGCAACCGACGCCCACCGACAACCCCTGGCTGGAGCTGCGCCGCCTGACCCCGGCGCGGATTGCCCTGGGCCGCACCGGCACCAGCCTGCCGACCCAGGCCCAGCTGGATTTCCAGTTCGCCCACGCCCAGGCCCGCGATGCGGTGCACTTGCCGTTCGATCATGCCGGTCTGCGCGAGCAGTTACAGGAACGCGGTCGCGACAGCCTGCTGTTGCGCAGCGCCGCCCAGGATCGTCACCAATACCTGCAACGCCCCGACCTGGGCCGGCGCCTGCACGAGGACTCCGCCGAACAGCTGCGCGAGCATGCGCGCAACAACCCGGGCGGCATCGACCTGGCCATCGTCGTCGCCGACGGCCTGTCGTCCCTGGCCGTGCACCGCCATACCCTGCCGTTTCTCAATCGACTGGAAGAACAGATCGCCGCCGATGGCTGGTCCACGGCACCGGTACTGCTGGTGGAACAGGGGCGGGTCGCGGTAGCCGACGAGATCGGCGAACTGCTGGGTGCACGGATGACCGTGATCCTTATCGGCGAACGCCCCGGTCTCAGTTCGCCGGACAGCCTTGGCCTGTATTTCACCTGGAATCCGAAGGTCGGCCTGACCGATGCCTACCGCAACTGCATTTCCAACGTCCGCCTCGAAGGCCTGAGCTACGGCATGGCTGCGCATCGCCTGGTCTACCTGATGCGCGAGGCCTGTCGCCGCCAGCTGTCGGGGGTGAACCTGAAGGACGAAGCGCAGGTTCAGACACTGGAAACGGAAACCAGTACGCAACAAAACGGAAACTTCCTGCTTGGAAAGTCCTGAATGACGGCTACTTTTTCGTCGATTGCGATTTTTTTCCGCTTTAGGCAGCATCTGGGGCGACGGCTGCCCGAGATTCGCCGCCAATCCCTACGAAACACGAGGCCTGCTTATGCGAATCATCCAAGCAACCCTTGAGCACCTGGACCTGCTCGCCCCGCTTTTCGTCAAGTACCGCGAGTTCTATGGCGAGCTGCCTTACCCGGATACGTCCCGTGCCTTCCTGCAAAAGCGCCTTGAGCGCGGCGAATCGATCATCTACCTGGCAATGCCGGACGATGACGACAGCAAACTGATGGGTTTCTGCCAGCTCTACCCGAGCTTTTCCTCGCTGTCGCTGAAGCGGGTGTGGATCCTCAACGACATCTACGTCGCCGAGGACTCCCGGCGCATGCTGGTGGCCGACCACCTGATGCGCGAAGCCAAGCGCATGGCCAAGGACACCAACGCCGTGCGCATGCGGGTTTCGACCAGCAGCGACAATGAAGTGGCCATGCGTACCTATGAGTCCATCGGCTTCCGCGAGGACACCGAGTTCAAGAACTACGTGCTGCCGATCAACTGATCAAGCCTCCAGGGCCTCATCGCTGGCAACGCCAGCTCCCACAGGAACCGCGTGCACCGCAGAACCTGTGGGAGCTGGCGTTGCCAGCGATGAGGCCCTGAAGAGCGCCGCAAATCTCCGCACATTCAGCTACAAACTGCGTAAGCAGAATCCCCTCATAGCCGTATAATGCGCCCTTCAGCCTGTGTGAATTCTTACCCAAGCCTGTGGGTATTTCCTCACATTCCGCAATGCCAGCCATCGCACGCCCGTGAATCCGGGTTCTGAACAAGGTGCTGTACATGGATTTCAACCCGCTGGACCTCATTCTGCATCTCGACGCCTATCTCGATTTGCTGGTCAACAATTACGGTCCGTGGATCTACGCGATCCTGTTCCTGGTGATCTTCTGTGAAACCGGCCTGGTGGTGATGCCCTTCCTGCCCGGCGATTCCCTGCTGTTCATCGCCGGCGCCGTGGCCGCGGGCGGCGGCATGGACCCGGTACTGCTCGGCGGCCTGCTGATGCTGGCGGCGATCCTCGGCGACAGCACCAACTACGTGATCGGGCGAACAGCCGGTGAACGCCTGTTCCGCAATCCCAACTCGAAGATCTTCCGCCGCGACTACCTGCAGCAGACCCACGATTTCTACGAACGCCATGGTGGCAAGACCGTGACCCTGGCGCGCTTCCTGCCGATCCTGCGGACCTTCGCACCGTTCGTCGCCGGTATCGCGAAGATGTCCTACCCACGCTTCTTCGGCTTCAGCGTGGCCGGCACCATCCTCTGGGTGGGCGGCCTGGTGACCCTCGGCTACTTCTTCGGCAACGTGCCATTCATCAAGCAGAACCTGTCGCTGATGATCGTTGCCATCATCGTCCTGTCGCTGGTCCCGGTGATCATCGGTGTGGTGCGTGGCCGCATGGGCCGCGGCGAGGCCAAGGCGCACTGACCGCCGCTTATGTGGAGCTTCAGCGCCTGGCGCCGGCGGCGCACCCTGGAACGCCATCCGGTCGATCCACAACTGTGGCAGCAGGTGCGCGAGCGCCTGCCGATGCTCGACGGCATCAGCGATGCCGAAGACCAATGGCTGCGCGACGCCTGCGTACTGTTCCTCAGCGACAAGCACCTGACCTGCCTGCCCGGAGTCGAACTGGATGATGGCGAGCGCCTGTTCCTCGCCGCCCAGGCCCAGTTGCCACTGCTGCACCTGGGTTCGCTGAACTGGTACCAGGGCTTCCACGAGCTGATCCTCTACCCCGACGACTTCCTCAGCCCGCAGCGCCATCGCGACAGCAGCGGCATCGAGCACGAATGGGACGCCGAGCACAGCGGCGAGGCCTGGCAGCAAGGCCCGGTGATCATGGCCTGGCCGGGCGTGCAGGCCAGCGGCGGTTGGGAAGGCTACAACCTGGTGATCCACGAGCTGGCGCACAAGCTGGACATGCTCAACGGCGACGCCAACGGCCTGCCGCCGCTGCACAGCGACATGCGCGTCAGCGATTGGGCCACGGCCATGCAGCAGGCCTACGACGATCTCAACCGCCAGCTCGACCGCAACCCCGACGCCGAGACCGCCATCGATCCCTACGCGGCGGAGAACCCGGCGGAGTTCTTCGCCGTCACCAGCGAGTATTTCTTCAGTGCCCCCGACCTGCTGGTCGAGGCCTACCCCGAGGTCTACGCCCAGCTTCGCGGCTTCTACCGCCAGGATCCCCTGGCGCGCCTGCAACAGTCGCAGGCCAGCCATCCCGGCTACAAAGAAGCGCAGGAGTGAATCGGTCAAGCATCGGAGCGAGCGTGGCAAGCATCTGCGAATGTGCCTATAATCGCGGCCAATTTTTGGTCAAACACGGGGGCAACGCCCAATGAGCTACAGCAAGATCCCGGCGGGCAAAGACCTGCCGAACGACATCTACGTCGCCATCGAGATCCCGGCCAACCACGCGCCGATCAAGTACGAGATCGACAAGGACAGCGACTGCCTGTTCGTTGACCGCTTCATGGCCACCCCGATGTTCTACCCGGCCAACTACGGCTTCATCCCGAACACCCTGGCCGACGACGGCGATCCCCTGGACGTGCTGGTCGTCACTCCGTACCCGGTTGCGCCAGGCTCGGTGATCCGCGCCCGTCCGGTCGGCGTGCTGAACATGACCGACGACGGCGGCGGCGACGCCAAGATCGTTGCCGTACCACACGACAAGCTGTCCCAGCTGTACGTCGACGTGAAGGAATACACCGACCTGCCAGCCCTGCTGCTGGAGCAGATCAAGCACTTCTTCGAGAACTACAAGGATCTCGAGAAAGGCAAATGGGTCAAGATCGATGGTTGGGGCAACGCTGACGCTGCCCGCGCCGAGATCAGCAAAGCGGCCGCTGCCTACAAAGGCTGAGCCCGCTTGCAGTGAAAAAGCCCCGCATTCGCGGGGCTTTTTTATGGGCGCTGGGCTGGAATCCATTCGAACAGAGTGAATTCTAAAAAAATTACGAAAATTCCTACAAAACTGTCGGCAACAGCCGTAATCACGCTTCCAACAGGCTCCTGAAACGTCTCAACTCAATGTTTATAGGAAGCCTTGCCCCGGCTCACTAGAATCGATGCCCATGAATACATCCGGTGATCGATTGAAGGCCTTGCTGAGCGAGTGCAACCTGAGCGCTTCGGACTTTGCCGCACAACGCAAGGTAACGCCCCAGCATGTAAACAACTGGTTCCATCGCGGCGTACCCCAGGCGCGCCTCGATGAAATCGCCGAACTCCTGTGCGTGCGGGCCAAATGGCTGCGTACCGGCGAAGGTCCCAAGCACAGCTCGCCACTGCCGCGGATCAACCGCAACCGCAACGGCCAGCCCCGCTGCGAACCGCCGGACCACAGCGCCCTCAGCAGCCATGGCGAACACGATGTCGTGCTGCCGTTCCACACCCTGCGCGCGCGCCAGCTCGAACCCATCGCCAAACGCCACCTGCGCCTGCCCGGCCACGCCCTAGACCGCCTTGGCGTCGACCCGAGCCAGGCCGTCGCCCTGTGCATGCCCGACTACAACATGACCCCGCTGATCCCCTACGGCGCGCCGCTGGCCATCGACCGCGGCATGACCCGGGTGGTCGACGGCGAGCTCTATGCCGTGGTCCACAACGGTCAGTTACGCGTCAACAGCCTGAGCAAGCGCAGCAACGGCGCCTTGCGCCTGCACAGCCACGACAGCGAGGGTTTTCCCTGCGAGAACTACAGCGTCGGTCACTCCCGTGGCCATGAGCTGGAAGTGCTGGGCTGGGTATTCTGGTGGGCGCAGTTTCGCAGCGAAAGGCCGGACTGAAGCATCTGGTGGCATTTTTTGCTGGGCATTGCGAGTCATTCCCAGTATGCTACGCGCCACCTCAGCCCTGACTGCCGTTTGCACGTCACGGGCCGGGCGAGGCCTCACACAGTCCTCGCTCATACGACGCCCCAGGGCATCGTCCAACGATTTGAAGGCGGTTGCGGCGCGCCAAAAGCCAGCCAAGACTGTCCCCGAGAAGCCGGCCACAAGCCGGCTTTTTAATGCCCGGAATTTGTCCTCACCCGCTCTGGCTCAGGCAATCGCCAATTTCCCTACTCGCTCCAGATCGACGTGCTGACGCGCGACCCACAAATCGTATGCATCCTGCATGGCCAGCCAGCTCTCGGGGGAGCGACCCAGCGCGACAGACAACCTCAGAGCCATTTCCGGAGTGACACGACTGGAACCTTTCAACACACGACCCAGGGTCGAAGGAGCGACGCCCAGTATCTCCGCCAGCCCACGACCGCTAACTCCATTGGGTTCCAGGTAGATCCCAGTAATGAACTCACCGGGATGGAGGGGGTTATGCATGTTCATCAGCAGTAATCCTCATAGTCCTGCAAGTAGGCGTTTCCATCGTAGAACCCCGACATCACCCCGCCACCCGCCTCACCCCCGTCAGCGCCAGAAACGAATTCAACTGCCCATACGGTGCCCGGTACACCCCCAGCGCATTGAGAAACTTCACGCAGATCGCCGCCAGCTCCCAGGCCATCGGTTCATCGTCGATCGAAAAGGCCTGCTCGGAGACGAACAGGTCCAGGCCTGTGAGATCCCCCAGGGCCTTGAGCGGTGCGGATTTTTCCCGGTGCCGCGGCAGCAGCGATTCGATGCTCCAGGCCCAGCGCCAGGTGTTGGCGTTGCCGGCGTGGCTGCCGAGGAAGATCACATCGGCCTCGCAGACCTTGCGCTCGTCGGCGTCGTACATCTGCAGCAGCCCCAGGTCCTGATCGAAGAACCAGCGAACATAGCTGCCGAAATGGTGTTCGGCTTCGAGCAGGCTTTGTTTTTTCTTGAGTTCATCCATCGCAGACCGCAGAAAGCGGTCGAAATTGTCGTTGATCATGGGTTGTCCTGAACGCTACGGGTGGCGTGACCAGAACGATCAAGACTAGCTGCAATTCGCCCGACGCTGGTCCGACAGTTCCTGGCGCCGCCGCGCCAGGGTCATCTGCCGTCGGGCAATGTCCGCTTCCACCGCTTGCAGGCGCCGTTCCCCTTCGGCAATCGCCTCGTCCTTCGACGCAAACAGCTCGCTGAGCGGGTAGCTATGCCCGGTCTGGGTGCGGTCATAGCCGCTGCCGTAGATGCCGCCCGCCACCAATTCGACCCGCAGGATCTGGAACGTCCGGGTCAGACGCCAGGCGATATAGGGATAGGTACGTTGCGTCATCAGGAAAGGTCCACGGCTCGGTTCGACTCCGCGAGCAGGCTACGCCCAACGCTATATAGTTTTCAATACAGCGTTCTGATCCGCTGTTTCGCCACGCTTCTGTATTGCGCTATATCTCTTCCCACATAACGACAATGACAGCAGGACCCTGCCCCATGCTTTTGCGCCAACTGACCTATCTGGTGACCCTCGCCCAGGAGCGGCATTTCGGCCGTGCCGCGGAAAAGTGCAATGTCTCCCAACCCGCCCTCTCCGAGGCGATCCGCTCGCTGGAGCAAGACCTGGGCGTCGCCGTGGTCCAGCGCAGCCGACGCTTCGAAGGTTTCACCGCCGATGGTGAAAAGGTCCTGGGCTGGGCCCGGCGGATCCTTGCCGACTGCGGGGCGATGCGCCAGGAGGCCCGCCAGCGCGAGGACGGCCATGTCGGCACACTGCGCCTGGGGGCGATTCCCACGGCGCTGTCGATGGTGCCGTTGATGACCGACCCCTGCCTCGCCGCCCACCCCAGGCTGAACCACGCGATCCATACCCTGGCCACCTCGCAGATCCTCCAGGGCATCGGCAATTTCGAGCTGGACCTGGGCATGACCTACCTGTCCGACGCCCGCCTGAAATCCTTCGAGACCTGGCCGCTGTTCCGCGAACGCTACGTGCTGATCACCCGCGACGACAGCAGCCTGCGCGGCCAGTCGACCCTGACCTGGGAGGACGCGGCGCGCCTGCCGCTGTGCCTGCTGACCCGCAACATGCAGTGTCGCCAGGGCATCGACGAAGCCTTCGCCCGCGCCGGGGTCGAGGTCACGCCACGGGTGGAAACCGACTCGATGATGGTGCTCTACGGCCATGTGCGCTGTTCCGGGCTATGCAGCGTAGTACCCCATAGCGCCCTGGCCCTGGCGGAACTGCGCGACGAGGTCTGCGCGATCCCGCTGGTGCCGGAACTGCAGCGGGAGATCGGCCTGGTCCTGCTGCGCCGCGATCCCCAGCCGCCGCTGCTGCAGGCGGCACTGCAACTGTTCACCTCGCTGGATCTGCAACGCCGGGTCGACGCCTTCCTGCACTGTTGATCGGTCTGCCTGATCACGAGATCGGAACAAGCGATTGGCCCGCTCCCGCCCCGCTCGCCGAGGATGGCGACGAGCGCGGACAGCGCTTGGGCAGCCCGCCGCAACGGCGCGCGCTCCTTCCAAGAATCAGGAGACTGCAATGGCGAAGATTGTTTGCGTTCTGTACGACGACCCGGTCACCGGCCAACCCCAGCGCTACGCCCGCGACGACCTGCCCCACCTGGAAAGCTACCCGGACGGCCAGTCGCTGCCCACGCCCAAGGCCATCGACTTCCAGCCCGGCACCCTGCTCGGCAGCGTGTCCGGCGAGCTGGGCCTGCGCAAATACCTTGAGGCCAACGGCCACGAACTGGTGGTCACCTCCAGCAAGGACGGCGCCGACAGCGTCCTCGACCGCGAACTGCATGACGCCGAGATCGTCATTTCCCAGCCGTTCTGGCCGGCCTACATGACCGCCGAGCGCATGGACAAGGCGCCCAAGCTGAAAATGGTCGTTACCGCCGGCATCGGCTCGGACCACACCGACCTGCAGGCCGCCATGGAACGCAACATCACCGTGGCCGAAGTCACCTACTGCAACAGCAACAGCGTGGCCGAACACGTGGTGATGACCACCCTGGCCCTGGTGCGCAACTACCTGCCGTCGTACCAGTGGGTGCTCAAGGGCGGCTGGAACATCGCCGATTGCGTGTCGCGTTCCTACGACCTCGAAGGCATGCACGTCGGCACCGTGGCCGCCGGGCGCATCGGCCTGCGCGTACTGCGTCTGCTCAAGCCATACGACGTGCACCTGCACTACATGGACCGCCATCGCCTGCCGGAAGCCGTGGAAAAGGAACTCAACCTGACCTACCACAGCACCCTGGAAAGCCTGGCCAAGGTCTGCGACGTGGTCACCCTGAACTGCCCGCTGCACCCGGAAACCGAGCACATGATCAACCAGGACTCGCTCAAGCACTTCAAGCGCGGCGCCTACCTGATCAACACCGCACGGGGCAAGCTGTGCGACCGCGACGCCATCGCCGGCGCCCTGGAAAGCGGGCAACTGGCGGGCTACGGCGGCGACGTGTGGTTCCCGCAGCCGGCGCCGGCGGACCATCCATGGCGGCACATGCCACACCACGGCATGACCCCGCACATCTCCGGCACCAGCCTCTCGGCCCAGGCGCGCTACGCCGCCGGCACCCGCGAGATCCTCGAGTGCTACTTCGAGAACCGGCCGATCCGCAACGAGTACCTGATCGTCCAGGGCGGCAAGCTGGCCGGGGTCGGCGCGCACTCCTACAGCGCCGGTAACGCGACCAAGGGTTCGGAAGAAGCCGAACGCTTCAAGCGGTAAAGCGCCATGAGCCAGTCTCCGCCGGGTACCTCGCTGAACACCGCGCTACCGGTCCGGACCCGTATCGGCCAGCTATTGCTGGCCGGTCTGGGGGCTTTCCTGGCCCTGGGCATCGTCGCCAGCCTCGCCGAGCGCAGTGGCCAGCCCTGGCTGATCGGCTCCTTCGGGGCCAGTTGCGTGCTGCTGTTCGGCTACACCAAGGCGCCGTTCTCACGGGCGCGCAACGTGATCGGCGGCCATCTGCTGAGCAGTTGCATTGGCCTGGCCTGCCTGCATGGCCTTGGCCCCGGCGTACTGCCGATGAGCCTGGCCTGCGCCCTGGCCCTGGTGCTGATGGGTATCAGCGACACCACCCATCCACCTGCGGGGGGCAACCCGATCATCGTGTTCATGATGCAACCTGACTGGAGCTTCGCCCTGGTACCGACGTTGGCAGGCGCGGTACTGCTGACCGCTTTCGCCTGGTTGTACGGGAGAACCCTGCAGGTCTTGCTTCAGCGTAACTGAGGGTCTACAAAGCGCCGGGCGGCAAACCGTCGTGCCCGGCGCTTGCGCCACCAGATCACCACACCGGTGACGCTGAGTACCGCGATGGCGACGCCCAGCACGGCAATCGCTATCCGTCCCGGAAGGCCGAGAATACGCCCGCCGTGGATCGGCAACTGCAATTGCCAGAAGCGCTCGCCGAGGCTGCCGACACCGGGAATCTCGCGGCCGATCACCCGCCCATCCTGGCCGTCGACGAACACCCAGGCATTGCCCTCGTCACTGGCATGGTCACCGAAGCCGGCGCCGAAGAAGTTGTATTCGAAGCTGTAGTAAAGCTCGGTGATCGGGGCGTGCAGGCCCAGGCGATCACCCTCCTCCCGCGCCAGCCGATAAGCCTGGCGGTAGTCCAGGCGCAGCGTGCCCAATTGCGCCTTGGGCAAGCGGCCACGCGCTTCATAGGTGCTCAGCGGCACCTCGGAGAACAGCGACACCACCGGTTTGAACACCTGGGCGGGAAGGTTCATCGCCACGCTGCTCAGCGCCACCGGCGTCAGCAGCAGCCATAGCCACAGGCCACCGGCGCGGTGCAGGTCATGGTTGAAGCGCTGGCGCTTGATCGTCCAGGCCTTGCCCCACTTGCGCCAGAACGACCGGCCACGCGGCAGGGTCAGCCACAGTGAAACCAGGCAGTCGAGAGTCCAGAGCATCGCGACGATGCCCATCAGCCAGATCCCCCAATTACCCGGCAGGCTGAGGCTGTAGTGAAACGTCAGGAGGAAGGGCACCAGGTTTTCCCGGGAGAAACAGCAGGCCCCCCACTCACGTTCGCCCAGGATCCGGCCATCCGCCGGATCGAGGTAGAATACCCGCGGTTGCAACGGGTACGGCTGGCCGGTGGCCGGATCGGTACGCGGCACCGTCGCCAGCAACGCCGAGTGCCCCGCCTCATCCGGTTGCTCCAGATACCAGACCAGGCGTTGCGGGTAGCGCGCCTCCAGTCGCTCGACCAGGTCGGGGCCATCCAGGCGCGGGGTTGCGCCAGGCTCGGTCTGGTAGAACTGTGGGTTGAGCCATTCGTCCAGCTCGTGCTGGAACGCCAGCACGCTGCCCGTGATACCGGCCAGGGCAAGAAACAGCGCCGTCGCCAGTCCCAGGTAGCGGTGCAGCAGCACCAGGAGGTTACGCAGCATGGTGTCGTCTCGTCGCTATACGGGGCCGCCACGCTTGAGCGGGTGGCCCCGTCGGGCCGTCAGAACTTCTGGGTGAGGGTCGCCACGACGCTGCGTTCCTCGCCGAGGTAGCAGGCGGTCGCCGAGTAGCAGGACGCAACGTAGTACTCGTCCGTCAGGTTGTTGGCATTGACCCGCAGCGAGGTGCCATGCAGGCCGAGGTTGCCGAAGTCGTAGCTGACGGAAGCGTCGAACAGGGTGTAGGACGGTACCTTGAAGTCGTTCAGGTCGCTGCCGTAGCTTTCGCCCACGTAGCGCGCGCCGGCACCGATGGTCAGGCCGGCCAGCAGGCCATCCTTGAAGGCGTAGTCGGCCCACAGGCTGGCCATCTGCCCGGGTGTCTGGTACGGCGTGTTGCCCTTGGCATCCACCACGTTGGTGTAGGTGTTGTCGGCAAAGATGTAGTAGGACTTGCTGTACTCCACATCGTTGTAGGTGTAGCTGCCCAGCAATTGCAGGTTATCGGTCAACTGCACCCGCGCCTCGAACTCCACGCCACGGGAATCGATGCCACCGACGCCCTTGTACTCGTAGCTGTCGGTAAAGCTGTTCTCCTTGGCGAACAGGTTCTCCATCTCGATGGTGAAGAACGACAGGGTGTACAGGTCCTCGGTGCCCGGCGGCTGGAACTTCAGGCCGAATTCCCATTGCTCGCCGGTGGTCGGTTCGAGGATCTGCGCGCCATCGGAATAGTTCGAGGTCGGGTTGAACGAGGTCGAGTAGCTGACGTAAGGCGACAGGCCGTTGTCGAACGCGTAGAGCACGCCAACATGGCCGCTTAGCTTGTTGCCGACGTTGGCGTCCTTGGTGCCCTGGCGGTAGTCGTCGATGGACACGTCATACCAGTCCTGGCGCAGACCGGCGCTGAAGTTCCAGCCGCCGAGCTGGATCAGGTCCTGCACATACAGGCCCGCCTGCTTCTGCCGGCGCAGGGCCTCGCTGACGGTGGTCAGCCCGGACAGGTCGTTGGCCGGGTAGCTCGGGTTGAACACGTCCAGCGGGGTGATCGAGGTGTAGTCGCGGTCGTAGCGCACTTTGTTCTTCGAATACTGGTAGTCCAGGCCGGTGACCACGGTGTGCTGGGCCGCTCCGGTGGCAAAGTCGGCCTGCAGCATGTTGTCGACGATCCAGCCATGCAGGTGCTCTTCGCCACCGCTGAAACCACGAGCCAGCTGATTGCTGCTGTCGCTCAGGTAGCCATTGCCCCAGACCTGGCTGTTCTCGGTGGTGGCATCCAGGTAGCGGAAGTTCTGCCGCGCACTCCACACATCGTTGAAGCGATGCTCGAACTCGTAGCCGACCATCTGCTGGGTACGCTTGAATTCTTCCTTGTCCGGGTCGCCCTCGAAGAAACTGGCGGAAATACGCTGGCCGTTGCGCTTGTGCAGGGTGCCCGAGGCCGGCACGCTGCCGTGGTAACCGCCATTGGGCTCGTGCTGCAGATAGGCGTAGAGGTTGAGCAGGGTGTCGTCGTCGAGGTTGATCGCCAGGCTTGGCATCAGGCTGTAGCGGGTTTCCTCGACATGGTCGACCTGCACATTGCTGTCCTTGGCCAGCCCGACCACGCGGTAGGCGATCTTGTCGCTCAGCGGGCCGGTGAAGTCGAAGGCCGTCTGCTTGTAGTCATGGCTGCCGAAGGACAGGTCGATGCGCCCGGCCTGCTGGAACTCGGGGCGCTTGGTGGTCAGGGCGGCGAGCCCGCCCGGGTTGCTGCGACCGTACAGGACCGAGGACGGTCCCTTGAGCACATCGATGCGCTCCAGGAAGTAGGGGTCGATCTGCAGGCTGGTGAACGACCCCGGGTCGCCCATGGACTTGAGGCCGTCGATGATGATGTTGTCCACCGAGCCGTCGTTGATCCCGCGCATGGCCAGGTAATCGTAGCGGTGGGTGCTGCCATAGGGGTTGGTCAGCACCCCAGCGGTGTAGCGCATGGATTCGGCCACGGTACGCGAGCCTTGCTCCTCGATCTGCGTGGCGGTGACCACGGACACGCTTTGCGAGGTTTTCGCCAGCTCCTTGCTGGTCTTGGTCGCCACGCTGCTATGGGTGGCGAGGTAGCCATCCATGCTGCCCAATGCGTTGCCCAGGGCGAACCCCTCGACCGTGGTCGCCGGCAAGGCCAAGCTGCCGGCTTCGTTCAGTTCCACCAGCGAATAACCGCCCTGGGCATCCCGAACCACCTGCAAACCGCTGCCTTGCAGCAGCGCCTGCATGCCGTCCTCGACGCCGTAGCGACCCTGCAGACCGCGGGTCTGCTTGCCGGCGGTGAGCTGCCCGTCCACCGCCAGCAGCACCTGGGCCTCACTGGCGAACTGGCTCAGGGCCGTGGACAACGGCCCCGCCGGGATGGCGTAGCTGCGCAGGGCCTGCTCGGCCTCGGCGGCGTGGGCGATGCCCACCAGCGCCGGTTGCAAGGCGGCCAGCGGCAAGGCCAGGACAGCCGCGCGGATGGCGCGGCGCATTGGGTGGTGAACAGGCGTGGAGGCAGACATGAAATTCCCCAAAGTCTGGTTGGCAATCGAAGCGGGCCGAATCGCCCTTCTGCCCTTGAAGCCAAGCGAGATCGAAAAAGGGGAACCGCACCGGACAGTTTTTTTGCGCGGGATCAGGCCGGCAGGCCAGCGCGAGGTTCGATGCTGATCCACCACGGCAGGCGTCGCACCACCCGCACCGGCAGGCTGGCCTCCAGGGCGGCGAAGATGCGTTCGCGATCGGCCAGCGGGAAAGCCCCCACCAGGCGCAGCCCCGCCACGCGGGGATCGCAGCCCAGGTGACCGCGCTGGTAGCGCGACAGCTCCGCGACGAACTCGCCAAGGGGCATGTCGTCGGCCTGCAGCACGCCATGGGTCCAGGCCTGCTGGGCAGGACGCAGCGCCACCGGAGGATCGATCCGGGCCCGGTCGAAGACGGCCTGTTGCCCCGCCACGAGGCGTTGCAGGCGCACGCCCTGCACCTCCAGCGAGCCGCTGTAGACGGCCACCCGGAAGCCGTCCTCCAACTGGCGCAGGCTGAATCGCCCTTCCGCCACGTGCAGGCGCGCGCCTTCGGTGTCCAGCCACAGCGGACGAGCATCGGCCGCCAGTTCGACCAGCGCCTCGCCGCGGTACAGCACCATGTGCCGGCGGGTACGGGTGAAATCCACGTCCAGCGCAGTGTCGGTGTTCAGCCACAGGCGGCTGCCATCGTCCAGCCGGCGCTCGGTCACCTCGCCCACCGAGGTCCGCTGGTTGGCCTGCCAACGCTGCCATGGCAGTTCGCGACCGCCCAGGCCGAGCAAGCCGATGCCACCGACGATCGCCAGGCTCTTGAGTACCTGGCGCCGCCCCGGCCCACGTGCCTGCAACGCCGTGCTCGCGGCCTGGCGCTGGGGCAGGCGCTCGAACTGGCCGCTGATGCTCTCGACCCGTACCCAGGCCTGGCGGTTTTGCGGGTGCGCCTCCAGCCACTGCTGCCAGGCGAGCCGCTCCGCCTCGCCGTGCTGGCCGCGCAATACCGCGAACCACTCGGCAGCTTGTTGCAACACCAGGAAATCGGGACTGCTCACCGCCTCAGTCCGCCGCCAGCAGCAGGCAATGCAGCATGGCCTGGGCCATGTACTTCTTCACCATGCGCTCGGAAACCCCGAGTTTCACGGCGATCTGCCCGTAGGTCAGGCCATCGAGCTGGGCCATGAGGAAGGCCGCGCGCACCTTGCCCGGCAGGCTGCGCAGCATCGCGTCGATCTGCAGCAGGGTGGCCATGATCAGTTCCCGCTCCTCCGGCGACGGTGCGTACTGCTCCGGCTGCAGGGCCAGGGACTCCAGGTAGGCGCGCTCGATGGCCTGCCGGCGCCAGTGGTTGACCAGCAGGGAGTGGGCGATGGTGGACAGGTAGGCACGCGGATTGCGCAGCGGCGAGAGGTCGCGCTCCTTGCTCAGCAGGCGCAGGAAGGTGTCCTGCATCAGGTCGGCGGCATTCTGGCTGCACCCCGTGCGCTGGCGCAGCCAGCCATGCAGCCAGCCGTGATGGCTGAGGTAGAGCTGCTGCAAGGCTTGCTGACGGGAAAGCGCGCTGGCGGCCATAGGAAGAACATCCACTATTCGCAGTCGAAGACGCGCGAATGGTAATGCCTCTCATATGCGATCCGCCAGAAAATTCTCAGCCGTGCCATCGCCATCCGCCGGGTTGCACCCGCTGCCCCAGGCAACTCACTCCGACCGTGATTCGCGTTGTCCGCAGCGCCCGGATTCACCTTGAGGAGACCGTTATATAGAAAACGATACAAGGCTCTTATGCCTACGCTATATAGTTTTGTATATTCCGAATCCCGACCCGCCGTGCATCCCCCGGCGCTGTCGGTAAAAACAAGGAATTCGCGATGTACATCATGCCTTTCGACCCGCGTCTCGATGCGCCGCGGACTGCCAGCAACACCCCCGCCGACGACTCCGTGCGCCGGACCATCCTCAACGCCGCCAGCGAAGCCTTCGCCGAGAAGGGCTACGCCGCGACCAAAATCGCCACCATCGCCGAGATGGCCGGGCTGCCGAAGTCCAACGTGCACTACTACTTCAAGTCGAAGGAGAACATCTACGCCAAGGTGCTGGAGGACATCGCACCGTCCTACCTGACCGCGTGCATGCCGGTGCTGGAGGACGACGAGACACCGATCGAAGCCCTGACCCAGACCCTGATCCGCATGATCCGCCTGTTCGAGCGCCAGCCATTCGCCTCCAAGGTGTTCATGGCCGAGTTGCGCGAAGGTGCGCGGCGCCTGCCCGGCGAGTTCTTCACCCGCTGGACGACGCAGACGCAAAGGAGCCTGGCCGGTATCCGCCAGTGGGTAGACCGCGGGCTGCTGGCCCCGGTGGACCCGGAGCACGCCCTGCTGACCATCTGGGCCATGGCCCAGTCATGCGTCAGCCGCGGCTGGCAGTTGCCCGGCCTGCGCGGCGAAGACATGGACTACGACGCAGCGGTCAGCAATGCCGCGCGCCTGATGCTGCGCGGCCTGATGCCTTCAGCCCCGCGGTGACGGCGGCGGCAGCAATTCGAGTACGCGGTCGCGACCACCCTCGGCCACCAGGTAGGTGCCACGGTCGGTCGGCACGATCGACTGCGGAGCCTTGAGGAACGACAACACGGTGCGCTGCTCGCCCTGGTGGTCCACCAGCAGCAGGCGCGCGCGGTGGGTCGAATCCTCGCTGATCCACAGGCCGCGCTGATCGCACATCAGGAAAGTGGGCTGGTTGAGGCCGCTGAGCACCACCGGGTCGCTGCGGTCCTCGGTCAACTGGCGTATCACGCCGGTTTCCTTCTCGCTGTAGAGCAGACGGCCGTCGCGGCAGCGTGTGATCGATTCGGTCTCGGTCAGGCCGTCGCGCAGCACGGTCAGCGAACCGTCGCTCCAGCGATAGCGCATCAGCCGGCCATCGCCCTTGCGGTCCTCGATGGCATACAGGTCCTCGCCATCGTTCCACAGGCCCTGGACGTTGTTGCCGGTGAACAGCGGCGTGACCTGGCCGTCCTTGAGCAGGCTCACCGGTGCATCGCCGACTTCCTGGCTGAACACCCAGCCGCCCAGGGCGGGGGTCATGCCGTCGGGCTTGGACAGGTTGCCCACCAGGGTTTCACGCTGACCATCGGGACGGATGCGCACGATGCTGCCTTTGCTGCCGCGCAGCTCCTGGCTGACCATCAGCGAGCCATCGGGCAACGGCACCAGCGACGCCGCCTTGGGCACTGCCCTGAAGGCCACCTGATAGCTCCACTCGCCCGACGCCTGCACCGGGTAGAAGCTCTGCCAGGCAAAGAAACCCAGCGCTGCAAGGATCAACGCGGCAACCGCCAGCAGCAGCTGATGCAACAAAGAAAAGCTTCGAGTCATGGGTCAGACCGCCGTCAGGTGTTCATAGAGAATGGTCGCGCCCACCAGCATCAGCACCACGCCGCCAACGATCTCGGCGCGCTTGCCCACAACCGCACCGAGCACCCGGCCGAGCATGACGCCGAGGGTGACCATCACGCAGGTAGCCATGCCGATCGCTGCTGCTGCGACCAGGATATTCACGTTGACGAAGGCCAGGCCGACGCCTACAGCCATGGCATCGATGCTGGTGGCAAAGGCGGTCACGGCGAGTATGAAAAAGGAATGCTGGGTGGCTTTCTCTTCGGTTTCGTCTTCGTGCTTGAGACCGTTGTAGATCATATGCAGGCCAAGTGCCAGCAGCAGGCCGAAGGCGATCCAGTGGTCCCAGTTTTCCACGTATTGCAGCGCGACCTGACCGATGCCCCAGCCGATGATCGGTGTCATGGCTTCGATCACGCCGAAGATCAGGCCGGTGCGCAGGGCTTCGCTGAAACGTGGTTTATGCAGGCTCGAACCTTTGCCGATGGCCGCTGCAAAGGCATCGGTGGACATCGCCATGGCGAGGAAGAAGAGGGAAATCGGGTTCACGGTTGCAATCCAGTCGGGCTATGAGTCAACGACGCAGCCACACGCCCGACTTCAGGCATGGATGCATCGTTGGTCTCGCCAACCCGAAAGGTGTTCACGCCACGGCTGCTGCCGAGAATGTTGACGCGAACGCTCATGACCGAGGGTCAGGAGCAGGCTACTCCCCAACTAAGGAGCGCCACTATAGGCAGCTGTTTGTGAAAAAAACATCAAAGAAAAAAGACGATTCCCACAAAAAATGCGGATCAGGTTGGGCCAAGGACTGCTCTGCAGCCGCTGGCCCTACCCGATACGCGAAGGGGAAATCGGGGTTACAGGTTCTCGTCGAGGAAATTCACCACGGTACCCATGCACGCCACCCGCTCCTCGACATGGGGCATATGACTGGAGTTCTCGAACAGCGCCCAGCGGATCCCGGGGATGATGTCGAGGAACGGCTTGACCACCAGCGGCGTGGCTTCGTCGTAGCGCCCGGAGATCAGCAGGCACGGCACGTCGATCTTGCCCAGGCAGTCGAGGACGCTGAGGTCCTTGGTGCTGCCGATGATGTGGAATTCGTTCGGGCCGGCCATGGCGTGGTACACGCTCGGATCGGCATCGACCTGCTCGAAGGTGCGTACCACTTCGTCCGGCCACGGCTCCAGGCGGCACACATGACGTTCGTAGAACACCCGGGTGGCGGCGATGTACTCGGGGGCGTTGTAGTCACCGGTCGCCTCGTGGCGCAGCAGGGTTTCCTGCACTTCCGGCGGCAGCTCGGCGCGCAGGCGATTGGCTTCCTCGACCCAGATACGCATGTCCACCGGCGAGTTGGCGATCACGAAGCAGCGCAGGCCGGCCGGACGCTTGGCCGCGTGCATGCTGCCGAGCATGCCGCCCCAGGACTGGCCGAGAATGGCGTAGCGCTCCTGGATACCCAGGTGGGCCAGCAGGTTGTCGAGTTCTTCGAGGAACAGCTCCGGCGTCCAGAACGACGCCGGCTTGTCCGGCAAGTGGGTGGAATGGCCGTTGCCCAACTGGTCGTAGTGGATGACCGGATAGCCTCCGGCGGCGACATCCTTGTAGGCATCGACGTAGTCATGGGTGCAGCCCGGACCGCCATGCAGGATGACCAGCGGGGTGCGCCCGCAGTCGAGGTCACCGGTGATGCGGTACCAGGTCTGGTAACTGCCGAAAGGGGCAAAGCCTTCACGCGATTTGATGAGTTCCATTTCATCGGGCTCCGTGCGAATTGTAGGGCACACCTTACCGGCCCCGTCGTGCGGACATAACTAGAGAATTCTCTAGGTTTTCGCGAAATTTCCGGTATCAGTCGTCCAAAAGCCGGTAATGCACGGCACGGGCTACCGCTTGTACGCGATTTTTTGCACCAAGCTTGTGCATGGCCGAGGTCAGGTGCAGGGATATGGTCGCCAGCGAGCGGTTCAGTTGCTCGGCGATCTGCCCTGCCGTCAGGCCTTCGGCAGCCCAGCGCAGGCATTCCAGCTCGCGGCGGGTGAGGCGGATGCTCTTGTTCGCGCCGTCCTTTATAAGCAACGGATGGGCGGCTTCCTGCAGGGCGTGGGCGAGCAGGCTGAAGTCGGCGAGATGATGGCGGGCCTCGGCCAGGTCGCGCTCGCTGGTATGGGCACGCAGGCCGGTCAGGGTGGCCAGGCCGCCCCGGGGCAGGTGCATGGGGATGGTCACCCCGCAGGTCAGCCGGGCATCCTGCAGATAGCCGCTGACCGGCGCGTGACGACGGTCGAGATAGCGCTGCAGGACGGTCTGGTCTTCCGGCCGATAGGACCAGACGAACGGCGAAATGGAGGAAATGGCCAGGTGCTGCACCGGGTCGATCTGGTAGTAGCCCTCGCCGCACCAGAGGTCTTCCCAGTCGCCGGGGGTGTTGCGCACGCTCACCACCGTCGGGGTCAGCACTTCGCCAACGTGGTCCAGCGGCACCGTCGTGTAATCGTAGGACAGGGCGTCGAAGCCCAGTTGCGCGGCCAGCTCCGTGGCAGCGTCCATCTGCTCGTCAAGGCTCCTGCCAGACAACAGACGGGTATTGAGATCAGCCAGTTTGGCCTGCATTCCTTTGCACTCCCTGTGTGTAACTCCCTGTTTGTAATTCCCTCTGTACAGCCCTGCCGGATTTCCATCTTGAAGTCCGCCACGTAGAATGCCACGGCTCGGCGCGGGACTGCCAGACGAAACCTATAGGAAATACTAGCTTGTAGGCGGAGCATTCTCCTGCGCAGGGTATAGCCGTATGCCATTGCCAACAGGAGAGTAGCGATGTGGCGTGAGATCCAACCGGACCAGCAGTTCAACGTATCGGTCGATGGCCATAATCTCGTGGCGTACAGCTACGGCGAAGGCGACGAGGTACTGCTGCTGCTCAACGGCGGGCCCGGCCTGCCCTGCGACTACCTGCGCGACGCCCATGCCTGGCTCAAGGACAAGGGCTACCGGGTGGTCACCTTCGACCAGCTCGGCACCGGCGCCTCCGACCGCCCTGAAGACCCGGCGCTGTGGACCATCACCCGCTACGTCGCCGAAGTGGAGACGGTGCGCCAGGCCCTCGACCTAGGCCGCGTGCACCTGCTCGGGCATTCCTGGGGCGGCTGGCTGGCGATCGAGTACGCCATCCATCACCCGCAGGCCCTGAAAAGCCTGATCCTGGAAAACACCGCCGCCGACATCCCGCACCTGACCAGCGAACTGGACCGCCTGCGCGCCGCCCTGGGCAGCGAAACCGTGGCGATGATGCAGCGCTTCGAAGCCCTCGGCCAGCTCGACCACCCGCAGTACCAGGCCGCCATCACCCTGCTCAACTACCGCCACGTCTGCCGCCTCGACCAGTGGCCGGCGCCGGTGCAGCGCTCGCTGGGCGACTGGAACATGGGCCCCTACGGCACCATCCAGGGCCCCAACGAGTTCCTCTACACCGGCAACCTCAAGGACTGGAACCGCCTCAAGGAGATGGGTGATTTCACCATGCCGGTGCTGATCACCACCGGCCAGCACGACGAACTGACCCCGGCCTGTGCCATGCGCATGCAACTGGCGGTAGGCCATGCCGAGCTGCAAGTGTTCCGCAACAGCAGCCATATGCCGTTCTACGAGGAACCCGAGGCCTACTTCCCGGTGTTGCTGGATTTCCTGCAACGCAACCGGGGCTGATCGATGAACCTGGCGCGCTACCGTTTCGTCCTCACCCGCCCGCTGCAACTGCTGCCCGTGCTGTTCGGCATCAGCCTGATCACCTTCGTGCTGGTGCGTTCGATTCCCGGCGACCCGGCGCGGGTGCTGCTCGGCTCGCGCAGCACGCCGGACGCGATCCAGAAGATCCGCACCCAGTTCGGCCTCGACGAGCCAATCTGGGTGCAATACCTGTATTTCCTGAAGAACCTGCTCAACGGCGACCTCGGCCAGTCGCTGCTGTACCGGGTCGATGCGCTGAAGCTGATTGCCACGCGGATCGAGCCGACCCTGATGCTGGTGGCCGGCAGCGTGATCCTCGCCCTGCTGATCGCCGTGCCGCTGGCGAGCATCGCCGCGCGCAACAAGGGCGGCTGGAGCGACAACCTGATCCGCCTGTTCACCACCGCCGGCCTCGGCCTGCCGGCGTTCTGGCTGGGGCTGATGCTGATCCTGCTGTTCAGCGTGCACTGGGGGCTGTTCCCCGTGTCCGGCTACGGCCGTGAATGGCCGGACAAACTGCACCACCTGGTGCTGCCCTGCCTGACCATCGCCCTGGCGCTGTCGGCGGTGCTGGTGCGCAACCTGCGCGCCAGCATGCTCGTGGAAATGCAGGCCGATCACGTCACCGCCGCCCGCGCCCGCGGCCTCTCGGAAAACGCCGTGTTCCGCCGCCATGTGCTGCCCAACTCGATGGTGCCCACGGTCAACCTGCTGGCGGTCAACATCGGCTGGCTGATCAGCGGCACGGTGGTGATCGAAAGCCTGTTCTCCCTGCCCGGCGTCGGCCAGTTGCTGGTGCGCGGGATCTTCACCCGCGACTACATGGTGGTGCAGGGCGTGGCCATGGTCCTGGCTTGCGCCACGGTGGCGGTGAACTTCATCGCCGACGTGGTCACCACCGCCCTCGACCCGCGGGTGAAGCTGCAATGAGCAGTTCCAGCCTTGCCGTTCCGGTCCGCTGGCGCCTGCGCTGGAACCTCGGCGACGGCCGCCTGACCCTGTTCTTCGGCCTCGCCATCGTCTTCGGCTGGGGCCTGCTGGCCCTGCTCGCCCCTTGGGTCGCGCCCTACGACCCGCTGTTGCAGAACAGCGAGCTGCGCCTGGTCGCGCCGAGCCTGGCGCACCCGTTCGGCACCGACAACTTCGGTCGCGACATCCTCTCCCGGGTGATCTGGGGCGCCCGCATCGACCTGCAGATGGCGTTGATCGGGGTGATCTTCCCGTTCCTGCTGGGCACCTGCATCGGCGCGATTTCCGGCTATGTCGGCGGGCGCCTGGACACGGTGTGCATGCGCCTGATCGATATCGTCCTGGCCTTCCCCTTCCTGGTGCTGATGCTGGCGATCATGGCCATCCTCGGCCCAGGACTGGGCAGCTTCTACATCGCCATGGCCCTGGTCGGCTGGGTGTCCTATGCCCGCTTGATCCGCTCGCAGATCCTTATCCTCAAGGAAAACGACTTCGCCCTGGCAGCCAAGAGCCTGGGCTTCAGTCACCGGCGCATCCTGTTCCGCCACCTGATGCCCAATGCGCTGTTCAGTTCGGTGGTGTTCTGCATGTCCGACGCGGTGCTGGTGCTGCTCAACGGCGCGGCGGTCAGCTACCTCGGCCTCGGCGTGCAACCGCCCACCGCCGAGTGGGGCACGATGGTTGCAGAAGGCCAGAGCTTCATCACCAGCGCCTGGTGGATCTGCACCTTCCCCGGCCTGGCCGTGGTGACCCTGGCCATGGGCTTCAGCCTGCTGGCCGACGGCGTCGCCGAACGTCTCGGAGACCGCTCATGAGCACAGCCCTGCTCCAGGTGGAAGACCTCAGCGTGATCGCCCGCGTCGGCCAGCGCGATATCGCCGTGGTCGATCGCCTGTCGTTCAGCCTCGACGAAGGCGAGATCCTCGGCCTGGTGGGCGAGTCCGGCTCGGGCAAGACCATGGCCTGCCGTGGCCTGATGCGCCTGCTGCCGTCGCCCACCTTGCGCCTCGAAGGCCGCGCCGTGCGCCTGGCCGGCAACGACCTGCTGCGCCTGGACGATGCCGGCATGCGCCGGGTGCGCGGCGGCCAGTTGGGCATGATCTTCCAGAACCCCAGCAGCCACCTCGACCCGCTGATGCGCATCGGCGAGCAGATCGCCGAGGGCATCCGCCTGCACCAGGGCGCCTCGCGCCGGGAAGCGCGGGCCGAGGCCATCGAGGTGCTGCGTCAGGTGGGCATCCCCGACCCGCAGTCCCGTGTGGATAACTACCCCCACGAATTCTCCGGCGGCATGCGCCAGCGGGCGATGATCGCCGTGGCCCTGGGCTGCAACCCCAGGGTGCTGATCGCCGACGAGCCGACCACCGCGCTGGACGTCACCGTGCAGGCGCAGATCCTCCGCCTGCTGCTGGACCTGCGCGACCGCCGCGGCCTGTCGATGATCCTCATCAGCCACGACCTCGGCGTGATCGCGCAGACCTGCGACAGCATTGCGGTGATGTACGCCGGGCGCCTGTGCGAGCACGGCAGCAAGGCCGAGATCCTCGGCCGCGCGCAGCACCCCTACAGTGCCGGCCTGCTCGCCTGCCACCCGGCGGCTGACAGCGGCGAGCGCCTGATGAACACCATCGGCGGCCAGCCACCGCTGCTCGGCGCCATGCCCGACGGATGTCGCTTCGGCCCGCGCTGCACCCAGGCCACGGCGATCTGCCGCGAGCGCCTGCCGGAGCTGCGCGAGACCATTCCCGGCCATCGCCTGGCCTGCCATACGCCCCTGCTGGCCGGAGAAGCCTCATGACCACGCTGTTGCAGGTCAAGGACCTGCAGGTGCAATTTTCCGCCGCCGGCAGCGGCCTGTTCGGCCTGCGTTCGCGCAAGGTCAACGCGGTCAACGGCGCATCGCTGCAACTGGCCGCCGGGGAAACCCTCGGCCTGGTCGGCGAGTCCGGCTGCGGCAAGAGCACCCTGGCCCGGGCTGTACTGCACCTGACCCCGGTGGCCGGCGGGCAGGTGCTGTTCGACGGCATCGACATGGCCCATGGCAGCCCGGTCGACATCGCCCGTCTGCGCCGGGAAACGGCGATGATCTTCCAGGACCCGTACAGCGCCCTGAACCCGCGCCAGCGTATCGGCGACATCCTCGCCGAGGTACTGCGGGTGCAACGCAAGGTACCGGAGGACAAGGTCGCGGCGCGGGTCGTCGAGCTGCTCGAACTGGTCGGCCTGCGCGCCGAACTGGCCGGGCGCAAGCCGCGCTCACTGAGTGGTGGCCAATGCCAGCGGGTGGGGATTGCCCGGGCCCTGGCGGTCGAGCCGCGGCTGATCATCGCCGACGAATGCGTCGCTGCCCTGGACGTGTCGATCCAGGGCCAGATCATCAACCTGCTGCTGGAACTGCGCGAGCGCATGAACCTGGCGCTGCTGTTCATCACCCATGACCTCACCGTGGTGCGCCGGCTGTGCGACCGGGTGGCGGTGATGTACCTGGGGCGGATCGTCGAGGAAGGCCCGGTGCAGGAAGTCTTCGACGCGCCGCGCCACCCGTACACCGCCGCGCTGATCCAGTCCATCGCCGACATCGATCCGGCCCGCCGCCTACCCGCGCAACCGCTGCCGGGCGAGCCACCGAGCCCGCTGCAACTGCCCGACGGCTGTGCCTTCCACCCGCGCTGCCGGCACGCCCTGCCCGCTTGCCGGGACGACGCGCCACCGACCCATTCCCTGGGCGCACGGCACTACACCTGCGTCCATGCGGAGCCGCTGTTCTGATTCAACGACAACATCAAATGGAGCTTGAGCATGAAACCCGGAGCATTGAAGTTACTCACCGCCGCCCTGCTGGCCGCCAGCGCCCTGACTGCGGGCATGGCCCAGGCCGCAGGCGTACTGACCATCGGTTGCCGTGAGGAAAGCACCACCTTCGACCCGATCAAGAGTGCGCAGAACCGCGACAGCTGGGTGTTCGGCAACGTCTACGACGTGCTGGTCCGGGTCGACAACAGCGGCACCAAGCTGGTGCCGGGCCTGGCGGAGAGCTGGAAGGTGTCCGACGACGGCCTGACCTACACCTTCAAGATGCGCGACGCCAAGTTCTCCGACGGCTCGCCGATCACCGCCGAGGATGGCGCCTTCACCCTGCTGCGTATTCGCGACAACCCGGGTTCCATGTGGTCCGACGCCTATAAGGACATCGCCGACGCCAAGGCCGTCGACGCCCACACCCTGGTGGTGACCCTGAAGAGCAAGTCGGTGCCGTTCCTCTCCCAGTTGAGCACCGCCAACCTGTCGATCGTGTCGAAGAAGGCCATGGAAAGCATGGGCGAGGAAGCCTACGCCCAGCAGCCGGTGACCTCGGGCGCCTTCCGGGTCAAGGAGTGGTTGCGTGGCGACCGGGTCATCCTGGAGAAGGACCCGAACTTCTGGGAAGCCGACAAGGTCAGCCTGGATGGCGTCGAGTGGATCTCCATTCCCGACGACAACACGCGCATGCTCAAGGTCCAGGCCGGCGAGCTGGACACGGCGATCTTCGTGCCGTTCTCGCGGGTAGACGAGCTGAAGAAAGACCCGACCCTGACCATCCACAGCGACCCGTCGACCCGCGAAGACCACCTGCTGATCAACCACTCCAAGGGCCTGCTGGGCAAGCAGGAAGTACGCGAGGCGATCGACCTGGCGATCGACAAGAAGGCGCTGGTCGACACCGTCACCTTCGGTCACGGCGAAGTCGCCTACTCGTACATTCCCAAGGGCGCGCTGTACCACAACGCCAATAACCTGCAGCGTCCGTTCGACCCGGCCAAGGCCCGCGAACTGCTGAAGAAGGCCGGCGCCGAGGGGCTCAAGGTCAACTACGTGGTCAACGCCGGCAACGAGGCCGACGAACAGATCGCCGTGCTGGTGCAGAAGCAACTGAAGGACGTCGGCATCACCGCCAACCTGCAAAAGGTCGACCCGACCCAGAGCTGGCAGATGCTGGTGGACGGCGACTACGACCTGTCGGTGATGTACTGGACCAACGACATCCTCGACCCGGACCAGAAGACCACCTTCGTGCTCGGGCATGACTCCAACGAGAACTACATGACCCGCTACAAGAACGACAAGGTCAAGGACCTGGTCGCCGCGGCGCGCCTGGAAAGCGATCCGGTCAAGCGGGGTCAGATGTACACCGAGCTGCAGAAACTGGCGAAGCAGGACGTCAACTGGATCGACCTGTACTACAGCCCGTACATCAATATCTCGCGCAGCAATATCGAGAACTTCACGCAGAACCCGCTGGGGCGCTTCACTCTGGAAGAGACGGTGAAGCTGGAGCCGGGGGTCAAGACCGCCAAGAACTGAGTCGCCACCGGGGACCGCTTTGCGGTCCTTTCGCCGGCAACGCCGGCTCCCACAGGGTCCGCGGCGCTCGCGATACCTGTGGGAGCTGGCCGGGCGGCGATCCGATTGCCAGCGATGAGGCCGCCTGGGCCTACCGCAATCCCATCTGCCCGCGCAGGAAGCCATACAACCCCGCCGCACTCTTGCGATACCCTTCCGCCGTCAGGTGGATCAGATCCCCCTGCGCCAGCCCCTGGCCCTGCCATTGCTCGATCGAGCACGCCCCGCCCATGAACGCCTGCCAATCCCAGAACAGCGCGCCCACCGTCTTCGCCACTTCGCGCTGGCTAGTGACGATTCCCTCCAGCGCCTGCGGCACCCGGGCCGCGCAGCCCTGGGCGCCGCGCTGGCGAATCGAGTCCGGCGGCCCGACCAGCACGATCACCGCCCGCGGCAATTGCCGGCGCAGCTCACCCAGGGTCTGGGCCAACTGCTCACGGTATTGCGCCTGGTCGAACGCAGGATCGAAGGCTTCATTGGTGCCATAGGCCAGCAACAGCAGGTCCGGGCGCAGCCCTTTCAGGCTTTCCTGCCAACCCGCCTGCCACTTGTCCATCACCCCGAGTTGCGCGCCATTGATACCCAACGCCGACAGGGTCACCCCGGCGTTCTTCTGCCCCTGGATAAACCAGCCGCCCAAGGCCAGCCCGACGGGCGCTTCCACCGAGAGCTCCAGCGGCAGTTGCGCATTGTTCAACAGCGGGCTGAAGCGCCACTCGCCACCCGTGGCGGCGAGCATCACCCGACGATCCGGGTTCTGCCCGTCACGGGCATGCAGGCCGCTGTGCTGCGTGGCCTGGTACAGCGCGGACACCCGATAGCGCTGCTCGCTCGGCTGGCGCGCTTCGATCCGCACACTGGCCTTGTCCACCTGCGGCAGTGCCAGGTAGCCGCCCAAGGGAAACTGCTCGCTCTGCTGATTGCGCGCCGATACCAGCTTCCACTGCGCCTCGGCAGCCTTGAGCACGATCTGCTCGTAGCGCGTCCCCGGCACCGGCAACGCCGAGACCAGGCCGATCCCGCCATCGCCGTAGTCCTTCTGGAACAGCCGGCGCAACTCGCCGCTGAACAGGTCGGCGGCGGTATGCGAGTCGCCGAACTGGACGATATTCACTGGCGCCCGCGCCGCTACCCGCAGCTTGCCGGCGAGCAGGCCGAGGTTGCCGTCGCGGCTGACGGCCTCGACCGGCCCCGCCGCCAACAGACAGCCCAGCAACAGAAGGGAAAACATTCGACGCATCTCAATGCCCCGTCACGGTTGGGCCGGGGAAGCTGATCAGGGCCAGCACCTGGTTGGCGATCAGCTTCTGCCCGGGAATGGTGAAATGGATGCCATCGTCGGCTCGGATGCGCAGTTGCCCGCCCTGGCCGTTGTCAACGGTAGAGGAAAACTCGCCGGCCCGGTAACCGAGCACCGCGTTGGCCGACACATAGTGCTGGCCGTGCCTCTGCGCCTGCTGGCGGTACAACTCGCCCAGGTAGGCCATGGCCGTCGACAGCCGCTCCTGTCGCATGTTCGGCGGGCCGACCCAGATCACCTGCACGCCGCGTGCCTGGGCGTGCTCGAGTACGGCATCGATACGCTGGCGGTAGGCCTGTTCCCAGGCCGGGGTGCGGAAGCGCAGGAATGGCTTGCCCTTGCCCTGAGGCATGTCCCACGGGTCGTTGGGCCCGAGGAAGACCACCATCAGGCGGATCCTCGGGTGTTCGCGCAGGGTCTTCTCCACAGTCCGCGGCCAGTCGAAGAAGCCTGGATAGGCCAGTCCCGTGCTCTGCCGGCTGAGGTTGGTGGTGCGGATGCCGTAGCGCTTGAGCAGGGTATTGGCCAGATGCGGGGCTACGCCTTGCATCATCGAATCGCCGACCAGGAAGACTTCATCGCTGCTGTTCAGGGTGACCTGTGGCGAGGCCTGGACGACCGGCAGCACAGGCGCCGGTTTCGCTACCGCTGCAACAGGCTTGGGTTTCACCGGGGCGGGACTCGGGGTATCGAGAGTCACCGTCACCACCGGGATATTCGGTGCCAGCTCAACCATCGGAGGCGGTGCGGGCTCCGGCGTTTCAGCGACGGCCGCCTGCTGCCCGTCGAGGCTGTCGAAAAAGCGCTCGCGAGCATCGACCAGCGCCTGGTTGAGCTTGCCGCCCAGACGCCACAGCGGGTTGTCGCCCAGCATCGGCAGTTCGCAGCTCTGGTGGTAACGCTGCTGGCAATACAGGTTGAGCGATTGCTGGTTCAGCCAGGCCAGCAGCACGGCGCTGAACAGCAGCGCATAGAGCACCCGCGCCGCGCCCAGTTGGGTGCGCGACAACTGATCAGAACCCGGCATAGATGAACCCCGGCACCCCGGACGGCGCAGCAAAGATGGCCAGGGCCAGGAACAGCGCGAACGGCAGCGGATAGAACTGCCAGGGCAAGTGCGTCGTGGCGGCGAAACCACCGCGCAGCAGCGCGACCGTCTGTGGATAAAGCGCCAGGGCCAGGCTGCATGCCAGCAGCAGCAGGCCGCTGTCGCCGAGCAGGTCCGTGGCGGACAGGCCGTTCAGCATGTCCAGAGCCCCCTCCAGGCTGGTGCTGCGGAAGAAGATCCAGGCAAGGGCCACGTAATGGAACGTCAGCACCCGCGCCAGCCACGCCGGTCCCGTCCAGCCCAGCCGGGCATACAGCTTGTACGCCGCCAGGCCGGCACCGTGTAGCGCACCCCAGATCAGGAAATTCACGCTCGCCCCGTGCCACAGCCCGGACACCAGCATGGCGAGGAACATGTTCAGGGTCGCCAGCCAGGCCCCACGGCGATTGCCGCCCAGGGGGATATACACGTAGTCGCGGATGAACGTGGACAGGCTGATATGCCAGCGCATCCAGAACTCGCGCAGGTTGCGCGCGACATAGGGCACATCGAAATTGACCGGCAGGCGAAAGCCCAGCAACAGGGCGATGCCGGTGACCAGATGGGTATAGCCGCTGAAGTTGAAGTAGATCTGCAGGCTGTAGCCATACACCGCCAGGAGGATCTGCGCCGGGGTGAAGTTGCCCGGCGTTTCGAACACCGGATCGACCCACTGGCTGCCCAGCCAGCCGCTGAGCAGGAACACCTTGACCAGCGCCAGGGCGATCAAGCCCAGCGCCCGCTGCGGCTCCAGCACCTGGCGCATGGCCGTGGTGCGGATCTGCGGCAGCATCTCGCCGGCACGATTGACCGGCCCGGCGACCAGGCTGGGGAAGAACGCCAGGTACAGGGCCAGGTCCAACGGCGGCACCGGGTCCAGTTCGCGGCGGTTGATCGACACCAGGTAGCTGACCGAATGGAAGGCATAAAAGGAAAAGCCGATCGGTACCAGCAGCTGCAATACCGGCGGCGACAGGCCCAGCGTCGCCTGGACCCCGGCGGCGAACAGCTCCTGGTACTTGAACAGATAGAAACCGCCAAGCACCAGCGCCAGCACCGCCGCCGTCACCCACCAGCGCCCCGGCCAGATCGCCGCGGCCAGGCCGAGCAGGTACACCAGCAGGGTGTAGCCGAACAGCACGTACAGGGCCCACGGGCTGAAACTGGCGACCAGCCCGTAGCTGCCCGCCAGCAACAGGATGTTCTGCAGGCGCGGGCTCCAGCACAGGCTCCAGTAGACACTGAAGAAGAGGATGAAACACAGGCCGGATTCGATCGAGAGAAGGCTCACAGCCTGATCCATGTGGCAAACGAAAGAAGGAATGCCCCCGGACGCTGAGCGGGCGCGATTATGGCAGAGGGCCATAAGTGGCGACAACGCAGGCCCCGGAATACGACCGGCAACCCGCCGCTGATTTGCCCCGACTGCCCTGCTCTGCTAGTGTCGCGCCGTTCCGAACCGCCACCGAGACAGACGCCATGGCCCGAAAAAAAGCCGCCATCGATTTCGAACAATCCCTCGCCGACCTGCAAGCCCTGGTCGAGCGCCTGGAGAACGGCGAGCTGTCGCTGGAAGACTCGCTGACCGCCTTCGAGCAAGGCATCCGCCTGACCCGTGACTGCCAGGGTGCCCTGACCCAGGCCGAGCAGAAAGTGCAGATCCTGCTGGAGCGTGACGGCGAACTGGCCGCCGAGCCCTTCGACGCGGAACAGGCCGAATGATCCGCGCCTACCAGACTGCTTGCCAGGCGCGCGTCGATGCCGCCCTGGAGCCGCTGTTCCAGGCGCCCTCGGTGGAACTCACCCGGCTCTACGAAGCCATGCGCTACAGCGTGATGAACGGCGGCAAGCGGGTCCGTCCGCTGCTCGCCTACGCCGCCTGCGAGGCCCTCGGCGGCACTGCCGAACAGGCCAACGGCGCGGCCTGCGCGGTGGAGCTGATCCACGCCTACTCGCTGGTGCATGACGACCTGCCGGCCATGGACGACGACGATCTGCGTCGCGGCCAGCCGACTACCCACAAGGCCTTCGACGAAGCCTGCGCGATCCTTGCCGGTGACGGCCTGCAGAGCCTGGCCTTCAGCGCCCTGCTCGATCCGCGCCTGAGCCAGCAGGGTGACGCCACCCGCCTGGCCATGGTCCAGGTCCTGGCCAAGGCGGCGGGCCCTGCCGGCATGGTTGGCGGCCAGGCCATCGACCTCGGCTCGGTGGGCCTCAAGCTCGACCAGAAAGCTCTTGAATTCATGCACCGGCACAAGACCGGCGCGCTGATCGAAGCCAGCGTGCGCCTCGGCGCCCTGGCCAGCGAGCGTGCTGGCGAAGCCGAACTGGCGGCCCTGCAACAGTACGCCCAGGCCATCGGCCTGGCGTTCCAGGTGCAGGACGACATCCTCGACGTGGAAAGCGACACCGAGACCCTGGGCAAGCGCCAGGGCGCCGACATCGCCCGTGACAAGCCCACCTACCCGGCCCTGCTCGGCCTCGACGCAGCCAAGGCCTACGCCCTGGAACTGCGCGACCAGGCCATCGAAGCAGTGCGGCCGTTTGACGCAGCCGCCGAACCGCTGCGGGCGCTGGCGCGCTATATCGTCGAACGGCGTAACTGATTTGTAGGTCCTAATCGCTGGCAAGCCAGCTCCCACAGGTACTGCATGCACCGGACCTTGTGGGAGCTGGCTTGCCAGCGATTAGGACCTCACGGTTACCCCAAAATGGGCAGTCTCTCCCCAATGGGGTAAACTGCCGCGTCTTCAAACCTATAACGACTCGCCTGATGCCCACGACGTTTCAAGAGATCCCCCGCGAACGCCCGGTCACGCCATTGCTGGACCGTGCCGCCACGCCCGCCGGCCTGCGGCGTCTGGCCGAAGCCGACCTGGAGAACCTGGCTGACGAACTGCGCCAGGAGCTGCTCTACAGCGTCGGCCAGACCGGCGGCCACTTCGGTGCCGGCCTGGGCGTCATCGAGCTGACCATCGCCCTGCACTACGTCTTCGACACCCCGGACGACCGGCTGGTGTGGGACGTCGGGCACCAGGCCTATCCGCACAAGATCCTCACCGGCCGCCGCCAGCGCATGAACACCCTGCGCCAGAAGGACGGCCTGGCCGCCTTCCCGCGGCGCAGCGAGAGCGAATACGACACCTTCGGCGTCGGTCACTCCAGCACCTCGATCAGCGCTGCGCTGGGCATGGCCATCGCCGCCCGCCTGCGCAACGAGTCGCGCAAGTCGATCGCAGTGATCGGCGACGGCGCCCTCACTGCCGGCATGGCCTTCGAGGCGTTGAACCACGCCCAGGAAGTCAACGCCGACATGCTGGTGATCCTCAACGACAACGACATGTCGATCTCGCGCAACGTCGGCGGCCTGTCCAACTACCTGGCCAAGATCCTCTCCAGCCGCACCTACGCGAGCATGCGCGAAGGCAGCAAGAAAGTGCTGTCGCGCCTGCCCGGCGCCTGGGAGATCGCCCGTCGCACCGAGGAATACGCCAAGGGCATGCTGGTTCCCGGCACCCTGTTCGAAGAGCTGGGCTGGAACTACATCGGCCCCATCGACGGCCACGACCTGCCGACCCTGATCGCCACCCTGCGCAACATGCGCGACCTCAAGGGCCCGCAGTTCCTGCATGTGGTGACCAAGAAGGGCAAGGGCTTCGCCCCGGCCGAGGTCGACCCGATCGGCTACCACGCGATCACCAAGCTGGAACCCGTGGACGCCCCCGCCGCCGCGCCGAAAAAGGCCGGCGGACCGAAGTACTCCGCAGTGTTCGGCCAGTGGCTGTGCGACATGGCTGCCGCCGACGAACGCCTGGTCGGCATCACCCCGGCGATGAAGGAAGGCTCCGACCTGGTGGCCTTCAGCGAACGTTATCCACAGCGCTACTTCGACGTGGCGATCGCCGAGCAGCACGCCGTGACCCTGGCCGCCGGCATGGCCTGCGAGGGCTCCAAGCCGGTGGTGGCGATCTACTCGACCTTCCTCCAGCGCGCCTACGACCAGCTGATCCACGACGTCGCGGTGCAGAACCTCGACGTGCTGTTCGCCATCGACCGCGCCGGCCTGGTCGGCGAAGACGGTCCGACCCATGCCGGCAGCTTCGACCTGTCGTACCTGCGCTGCATCCCCGGCATGCTGGTGATGACTCCGAGCGACGAGAACGAGCTGCGCCGCATGCTCAGCACCGGCCACCTGTACAACGGCCCGGCCGCCGTGCGCTACCCACGTGGCAGCGGCCCCAACGCGCCGATCGAGGACAGCCTGGAACCACTGGAAATCGGCAAGGGCGTGATTCGCCGCCAGGGCAGCAAGGTCGCCCTGCTGGTGTTCGGCGTGCAGCTGGCCGAGGCGCTGAAGGTCGGCGAAAGCCTCGACGCCACCGTGGTCGACATGCGCTTCGTCAAGCCGCTGGACGAAGCCCTGGTGCGGGAACTGGCTGGCAGCCACGAGCTGTTGGTGACCATCGAAGAGAACGCGATCATGGGCGGTGCCGGTGCGGCGGTGGGTGAGTTCCTCGCCGCTGAAGCCGTGCTCAAGCCGCTGCTGCACCTGGGCCTGCCGGATGTCTATGTCGAGCATGCCAAGCCGGCGCAGATGCTTGCCGAGTGCGGGCTGGATGCTGTCGGCATCGAGGCTTCGGTGCGCAAGCGCATGGAATTGCTGGGGCTGTAAGGGCCTCATCGCCGGCAACGCCGGCTCCCACAAGGTTCGGCGGTGCATGCACAACCTGTGGGAGCCGGCGTTGCCGGCGATAGCAATGGAACAGTCAATGAAACTCCTCCGCCTTACCCCGATTCTTCTCACTCTCCCGACTCCTCTGCTCGCCGACCCCATCGACCGCGACAGCGCCCTGACCCTCCCCGATGTAGTGATCAGCGCCAACCGCCAGGTCGAGGACCGCAGCCAGTCCAGCGCCGCCAGCACGGTATTCACCCGCGACGATATCGAGCGCCTGCAGCCCGGCAGCGTCGAAGAACTGCTGACCCGCGTCCCGGGCGTCCAGGTGGCTCGCACCGGCGGGCGCGGCAGCCTGCCGGGGATCTTCATCCGCGGTACCAAGTCGGCCCAGAGCCTGGTGCTGGTGGACGGTCAGCGCATCGCCAATACCTCCTCCGGCGACAGCGGCCTGCAATACCTGCCCATCGAGCAGATCGAACGAGTGGAAGTGCTGCGCGGTTCGCGTTCGGCCATCTACGGCAGCGATGCCATGGGCGGGGTGATCCAGATCTTTACCCGGCGCGGCGCCGAGCAGGGCCTGCAAGCGCGCATGCGCCTGGCCGCCGGCAGCCAGCAGAACTTCGAGCGCAGCCTCGGCCTGTCCGGCGGCGATGGCCGTACCCGCTTCAGCCTCGGCGCCAGCCTGGATGAAAGCGCCGGGATCGACGATACCCGCCAGTCCTATCCCAGCGACCAGGACCACGACGCCTGGCGCAATCGCTCGCTGAGCCTGAACCTGTCGCACCAGTTGAGCGACAGCGTGGAGATCGGCGCCAACGTCCTGGACAGCCGCGGCCGCCGCGAATTCGACAACCCCTACGGGCTGTACGACATGGATAGCGGCCTGCTCCAGCCACAGGCCCCCTACACCGACTTCACCGTGAGCAGCGTCAGCACCCACGTCGCAGCGCAGCTCACCGAGCAATGGCATTCGCGGCTGGAACTGGGCCACAGCGAAAACCGCGACCGTAGCCGCGACAAGCTGAGCAACGCCGAGGATGTCTACAACACCTACCGCGACTCGCTGACCTGGCAGAACGATATCGACCTCGACGAGCACCACAGCCTGCTGCTGGGCGGCGACGCCTGGGTCGACCGCCTGCGCGCCAGCACCGATTTCAGCGAGGACAGCCGCTGGAACCGCGCGGTGTTCGTCCAGCACCGTTACCAGGGCGAGCAGTTCTCCACCGAGCTCGGCCTGCGCCGCGACCGCAACCAGCAGTTCGGCGGGCAGAACACCTGGAGCGGCAGCCTGACCCTGCCGCTGAATGCCGACAACGACCTGCTGCTGTCCTACAGCGAAGGCTTCCGCGCACCGACCTTCAACGACCTGTACTACCCCTTCGCGGCCAACCCGGACCTCAAGCCCGAGCATTCGAAGAGCTACGAAGTGCAGTGGCGCAGCCAGTTGAGCGATAGCAGTCGCCTGGAAACCTCGCTGTACCGCACCGACCTGCGCGACGCCATCGTCTTTCGCGATACCGCGCCGTACAACGTGAGCAAGGCCCGCATCATCGGTTTCGAGAGCAGCCTGAGCCAGGACTGGTGGGGCTGGCAGAGCCGTCTGGGCCTGGCCGTGATGGACCCGCGCGACCGCGACAACGGGCACACACTAGAACGCCGTGCGCGGCGCACCCTGAGCCTGGATCTGGACCGGCAGTTCGATCGCCTCGGCCTCGGCGCTTCGTGGCAGGCGGTGAGCAGCAGCTACGCCGATGCCACCAACCAGCGTCGCCTCGGCGGCTACGGCCTGCTAGGCGCCCGCGCCAGCTGGGCACTGACTCCGGAACTGCGCCTGGAACTGAAGGCCGAGAATCTGCTGGACAAGGACTACGCCCGTAGCCAGTACAACCATGATGGCCGCTACTATGGCTATCGCGAGGAAGGCCGCACCTGGCTGTTCGCGATCAACTGGACGCCGGAGCTTTAGCCAGCGCTTCGCAGAGCTTCGCGGTGGCCTCGATCATCTGCCCGCTGGGGCGTTCGAGGCCCTTGTCCGGCACTCGCAACAGCTGACCATCACGCACTGCGCTGACCTGGGACCAGGTCTTCCAGGCCTCCAGCTGTGCCTGGTCGCCCGCCAGGATCACCTGCGGATCCCGCTGCAACACGCTTTCGATACTGACCTGCGGTGCCGGCAAGGCGAGGTCATCGAACAGATTGCGCGCACCGCACACCTTCAGCGCATCGCTGATGATCTGCCCGCCGCCGACCGTGTACAGCGGCTTGTCCCAGACCTGATAGAACACCCGCAGCGGCTGCTCGCGGCGATAGCGCGTGCGCAGCTCGTCCAGCCGCGTGCGCAATTGCCCGGCGTAGCGCTGCCCGGCGTCGGCACGCCCGAGTCGTTCGCCAATAACGGCGATCTGCGTGATCAGGCTGTCGAGATCATGGGGTTCGGCGCTGACCAGTGCGATCCCCAGGCGCTCCAGTTGGGCGCGCTGGGCCGGCGGCACACTGGCGGGCCAGAGCAGGATCAGGTCGGGCTTGAGGCTGAGCAGGCGCTCCAGGTCGAGCTGGCCGTAGCGGCCTACCGAAGGTAGCTGGGCAATGGCGGCCGGCCGTTCTCCGCCATCGAGCACGCCCACCAGCAGATCGCTGGCTTGCAACTCGACGACGATTTCCGACAGTGAGGGCGCCAGGCTGACCACCCGCGGCGCCGCGGCCAAGGTGCCGGCGCAGGCCAGCAGCACCAGCAGCACGAGGGCGCGCATCAGGCCAACTGGCGAGGGATGCGGTAGAGGTAGAGGATCACCACGCTGGAGATCGCCAGGAGGATCTGCGGCACCGCCTCCAGGCCGACGAACACCGACAGCGCGGCAACCCAGGCCGGCAGGCAGGCGAACAGCATGCCGAGGCGGCGAACCCGGGCCAGCTCGATCCAGGCGGCCGGCTCGGCCTCACTGTCGAGGGCCTTGCCGGTGGCGATCAGGGCATGCTTGTACACACCGAAACGCGGCAGGGTGAGGAACATCGAAGCGACGCCGGCGATGAACATCGGCATGGCCAGGATAGGCATCAGCGGCTGCATGCCGCCGAAAGCCCAGGCGAACACCAGCAAGGGTGCCAGCGCCACCGCCAGGTATTGCCACCAGGCGAGGGTCAGGCGGCTGCGCACCTGGCTGCGGGTCACGCGCGGCCGACCTCGCCCTGGTGCTCGTTGCCCATCATGTGGCCGAGCTTGCCGGCCTTGGTGGCCAGGTAGTGCTTGTTGTGCGGGTTGTGCCCGGTGTGCAGCGGCACGCGCTCGGCGACGACGATGCCCATGTCGGTCAGTGCCTTGACCTTGCGCGGGTTGTTGGTCATCAGGCGCAGTGCGGTGACCCCCAGGTGTTCCAGCATCGGCCGGCACATGGCGTAGTCACGCTGGTCGGCGGCGAAGCCCAGGCGCTCGTTGGCCTCGACCGTGTCGGCCCCGCCATCCTGCAACTCGTATGCGCGGATCTTGTTCAGCAGGCCAATGCCACGGCCTTCCTGGCGCAGATAGAGAAGTACGCCACGCCCTTCCCGGGCAATGGCTTGCAGGGCTGCTTCGAGCTGCGAACCGCAATCGCACCGCTGGCTGAACAGGGCATCGCCCGTCAGGCATTCGGAATGCAGGCGACCCAGCACCGGCTGGCCATCGGCAACGTCGCCGAGGCTGAGCACGACGTGCTCGCGGCCGGTGGCTTCGTCGAGAAAACCGTGCATGGTGAAAGTCGCGAAAGGAGTAGGCAGCTTGGAAGCAGCAACGAAAACGACGGGCACCTTGTGCTCCTGATATGCGTGAAAATTGACGTGGGCCGATTGTAACAGCAGCTTGCCGCAGCTGCTTATGCTGAATTACTGGGGCAAAAGATCGAAAAGTTCGATGCTGACCCGCCTATTTAAAGGGTTTATCGAACGGATACGGTTGCTTCCAGCGCTCGAAAATCGGCTTCAGCGCGCCGCTCGGCACCAGCTCGTCCATGCGTTTGTCGAACAGGTCACGCAGTGCCTTGCCCTCGGGCGTGTTGCCGAATGCCAGGTACAAAGGCAGTTCTGCCACATGGGTGCTGCGGAAGTTCTGCGGATGGTCGGACTGGGCGTGAACGTAGTTCACCTCGGTCTGGGCGTCGATGTAGAAGTCGACCCGCTCGCGCTCGAGCATCGGCAGGATGCCGTCGCGGCGCTGCACTTCGCGGTAGTAGCCGACGTTCGGCAGGTAGTTCTGGTAGTCGTAGCCGCGTACCCAGGACAGGCGGAACTGGCCGATGTTTTCCGGAGTGGGCACCGGCTTGCTGATCAGCCCGAGGGCATAGATATGGTCGGAATCGAAGTTCCAGCGCGGGTAGAGGTTGTCGGAAAGTTCCTCATGGTAGGAGCCGACCCAGGCATCCGCCTCGCCGCGTTTGACCAGGCCGATGGCACGGGTGTAAGGCGCGCTGAGCACGCGGACCTTGACCCCCGCCGGCTCGAACACCTTGCGCAGCACATCCCAGCCGACACCGGTACCGTCGGCATTGGTGTAGTCCTGCCAGGCCTCGCTGGCCAGACGTACCTCCGCCGGCAGCCCTTCGGCCCGCGCGACTCCCAGCATCCCGGCCAGCATGGCTAGCAACAACAGCCATTTGCGCATTACGCGACTCCCTTTAGATCAGACTCCACACCAGCACTTGCATGGCCAGCCAGGCGAAGACCCCGGCCAGCACATCATCGAGCATGATGCCTACCCCGCCATGCACATGCCGGTCGACCCAGCGGATCGGCCACGGCTTGAGGATGTCGAAGAAGCGGAACATGAGGAAACCGGCCAGCAGCCACAGCCAGCCTTCCGGCACCAGCCAGAGGGTGATCCACATGCCAACCATTTCATCCCAGACGATGCCTTCGTGGTCATGCACCTTGAGATCGTCGGCGACCTTGCCGCACAGCCAGAAGCCGAACAGCATGGTCAGGCCGAGCATCAGCCAGTAGCCCCAGTCGGGCAGCATCTGCCACAACGGCACGAATGGCAGCGCCACCAGCGAACCCCAGGTGCCCGGGGCCTTGGGCAGGGTGCCGGAGCCGAAGCCGAAGGCGAGGAAATGCCAGGGGTTGCGCCAGACCGAAGGCGGAACGTTTTCCGCTGGCACCTGGTTCGGGTGGTCGGTCACGGTGTCTCCCTAAAGTGTTGATACCCGCGTACGGCGGGGGTGATATCGCGGCCTTGCCCATCGTGCAGGCTGACGCCGCTGCCGGCTTCGACCCGCCCCACCACGTACACCGGCCAGCCCTCGGCGAGCAGTCCGTCCAGTTCGGCGGGCGGCAGGGTGAAGGCAATCACGTAGTCGTCACCACCGGTCAGCGCCGCCTGCCGGGCACCATCGAGACCGAGGAACCCGATCAGTGCCGCGCCCAGCGGCACGCGTTCCAGCTCCAGGCGCAGGGCTACTGCGGAAGCCCGGGCGATATGCCCGCAGTCGGCCAGCAGACCATCGGAAATATCCAGCGCCGCCGTAGCCTTGCCGCGCAGGGCCTGGCCCAGCGCGATCTGCGGCGGCGGTGACCAGAAATGAGACAGCAGCGGCGCGGCCAGGGTTGCATCGGCCTGACGCTCGCCCAGCACCAGCGGCAAGGCGCCGGCAGCATTGCCCAGCTCGGCGCCGACGCAGAGCAGGTCACCGACCTGCGCGCCGCTGCGGGTCAGCGCCTGGCCGACGGGCACGCGACCGAACACGGTCATGGTCAGGCTCAAGGGGCCGCGGGTGGTGTCGCCGCCGATCAGGCTCAGGCCACACTGGCGGGCCATCTGGCTCAGGCCGCGGGCGTAGTCGCGCAGCCAGTCCGGGTCGGTATCGGCCAGGGTCAGGGCAAGGGTGAAGGCAAGGGGGGTGGCGCCCATGGCGGCCAGGTCGCTGGCCGCTACCGCCAGCGAACGCTGGCCGAGCAGGAAAGGATCGCTGACGGCGGGGAAGTGCACCCCGGCCACCAGCGTGTCGGTGGAGATCGCCAGCTGTTCGCCAGGCATCGGCGCCAGCAATGCGCAATCGTCACCGATGCCAAGGGCAATGCCTTCGCCGCCCTGCGCACAAGGCGCGGCGGCGAAGAACTGGCGGATCAGCTCGAACTCACCCATGGACAGGCAGCGCCGGAATCAGCGCTTGAAGGCCTTCACTTCGGCTTCGCGAAGCACGGGTGCGAGCTTGTCGAGAACGCCGTTGACGAACTTGTGGCCATCGGTGGAACCGAAGACCTTGGCCAGCTCGATGCCCTCGTTGATCACCACGCGGTACGGCACGTCCTGGCGCATCAGCAGTTCCCAGCCCGACAGGCGCAGCACGGACAGCTCGACCGGGTCGAGCTCTTCCAGGGCCATATCCAGGCAAGGCTTGAGGGCGTTGTCGATTTCGTTCTTCTTCGCCGGGACCCCGTGGAGGATCTCGCGGAAGTAGGCGCCATCGATGTCGCTGAAATCGTTGTCGACCCGGAACTGCGCTTCGATCTCGTTCAGCGAATGCTGAGCCATGTGCCACTGGTACAGGGCCTGGGTCGCGAGCTTGCGGGCTTCGCGACGCTTGGCGCTTTTCGATGGCTTGCCCGCATCGGCGGGTTTTGGATCGCGCGGGTTGAAACGATCGCTTTCGTCGCTAATCACTTGGCCTCCAGCTGCGCCAGCAGACTGACCATTTCCAGAGCGGACAGCGCGGCTTCGGCGCCCTTGTTGCCGGCCTTGGTGCCGGAACGCTCGATGGCCTGCTCGATGGAATCGACGGTCAGGACACCGAAGGCGACAGGAATACCGAACTCCATGGACACCTGGGCCAGGCCCTTGGTGCATTCGCCCGCAACGTATTCGAAGTGTGGAGTACCGCCACGGATCACGGCGCCCAGGGCGATGATCGCGGAGTATTCACCCTGTTGGGCGACCTTCTGCGTGACCAGCGGGATTTCGAACGCGCCAGGTGCACGGATGATGGTGATGTCGCTTTCGCTCACGCCATGACGAACCAGGGCGTCAACGGCACCGCTCACCAGGCTTTCGACGACGAAGCTGTTGAAGCGGCCAACCACCAAAGCGTAGCGACCTTTGGGGGCAATGAAGGTACCTTCGATGGTCTTCAGGGACATTGCGGGATTCTCATCTTAAAGAGCCAGGCCGCAAGAACGCGGCCTGTGGGAGTTTTGGTCACGAATGGGCAACGGTCAAACACCGTCGGGTCATTCAGAGGGCACGTATTCTACAACTTCCAGATCGAATCCGGATATCGCGTTGAACTTCATCGGCGAACTCATCAGGCGCATCTTGCGCACACCGAGGTCACGAAGTATCTGCGAACCGGCACCGACGGTGCTGTAGGTGGTCGGCGCCTTGGTCGGCGCATCGCCCGCGCTTTCGCGGATATGCGCCAGCAGCACGTCGCCGTCCAGCGGGTGACCGAGCAGCAGCACCACGCCGCTGCCGGCCTCGGCCACGGCGGCCATGGCCGCACGCAGGCTCCAGCGGCCCGGCTGCTTGACCAGCAGCAGGTCGCGCAGCGGGTCCATGTTGTGCACGCGGACCAGGGTCGGCTCTTCGGCGCAGATCTTGCCCAGGGTCAGGGCCATGTGCACGTCGCCTTCCACCGCATCACGGTAGGTGACCAGGTTGAAGCTGCCCAGCTCGCTCTCGATCGGCTGCTCGGAAATGCGCTGGATAGTGCGCTCGTGGATCATGCGGTAGTGGATCAGGTCGGCGATGGTGCCGATCTTCAGGCCGTGCTCGGCGGCGAACACTTCCAGTTCCGGACGGCGGGACATGGTGCCGTCGTCGTTCATCACTTCGCAGATCACCCCGCTCGGCTCGAAACCGGCCATGCGCGCCAGGTCGCAGGCGGCCTCGGTGTGGCCGGCGCGGGCCAGGGTGCCGCCAGGCTGGGCCATCAGCGGGAAGATGTGGCCGGGGCTGACGATGTCTTCGGCCTTGGCGTCCTTGGCCGCGGCAGCCTGCACGGTGCGCGCGCGGTCGGCGGCGGAGATGCCGGTGGTGACGCCTTCGGCAGCCTCGATCGACACGGTGAACTTGGTGCCGAAGCCGGAACCGTTGCGCGGTGCCATCAGCGGCAACTTCAGGGTCTCGCAGCGCTCGCGGGTCATCGGCATGCAGATCAGGCCGCGGGCGTGCTTGGCCATGAAGTTGATGTGCTCGGGCAGGCAGCACTCGGCTGCCATGATGATGTCGCCTTCGTTCTCGCGGTCTTCGTCATCCATCAGGATGACCATTTTGCCCTGGCGGATGTCTTCGACCAGTTCTTCGATGGTGTTGAGCGCCACGCGGCACCCCCTTCTCAATTCAGGATTTCAGGTAGCCGTTGGCGGCCAGGAAGCTTTCGGTGATACCGCTGCCTTTGCTCGGCTCGGCGGCTTTGTCGCCCAGGAGCAGGCGCTCCAGGTAGCGGGCGAGCAGGTCGACCTCAAGGTTGATCCGGCGACCGGGACGGTAGTCGGCCATGATGGTTTCGGCCAGGGTGTGCGGGACGATGGTCAGCTCGAACTCGGCGCCATCGACTTCATTGACCGTCAGGCTGGTGCCGTCGACGGTGATCGAGCCCTTGTGGGCGATGTACTTGGCCAGCTCCTTGGGTGCGCGGACGCGGAACTGGATGGCGCGGGCGTTATCGGTGCGCGAGACGATCTCGCCGACACCGTCGACGTGACCGCTGACCAGGTGACCGCCGAGGCGGGTGGTCGGGGTCAGGGCCTTTTCCAGGTTGACCCGGCTGCCGGCCTTGAGGTCGTCGAAGGCGGTGCAGTCGAGGGTTTCGCGGCTGACGTCGGCCCAGAAGCCGTCGCCCGGCAGCTCGACCGCGGTGAGGCAGACGCCGTTGACCGCGATGCTGTCGCCCAGTTTGACGTCGCCCAGATCGAGCTTGCCGGTTTCGACATAGACGCGCACGTCACCGCCTTTCGGGGTGATGTTACGGATGCTGCCGATGGATTCGATGATGCCGGTGAACATGGGATGCTCCTCGCGAACAGACCGCGAATTATACGCCTGGGGCGGGCGCGGGGATGGCAATGACTCGCCAGTCATCGCCAACGGCGCGCATTTCGATGATTTTCAGGGCTGGTGCCTCGCTCATCCGGGCCAGCGGCCAGTCGAGCAGCGGGCGGGCGGCAGAGCCGAGGAACTTGCCAGCGATGAACAGCTGGTATTCGTCGACCAGTCCTTGCTGGGCGAAGGCGCCGGCAAGACCGGGACCGGCCTCCACCAGCACTTCGTTGATATCGCGTCGGGCCAGCTCGACCAGCAACTGGCGCAGATCGACCTGGCCATTCTCGCCCGGCACGCGCAGCAGTTGATGGCCGGCGGCGTCGTAGCGCGGGTCGTCCTCGGCGGCGGTCACCACCAGCGCCGGGCCGGCCTGGAAGAACGGCGCATCCAGTGGCAGACGCAGGCGGCCGTCGATCAGCACGCGGAGCGGCGGGCGACCCAGGGCCAACGTGGTCGTCTCGGCGTCCAGGCCCAGCTCCGCACCACGCACGGTCATCCGCGCGTTGTCGGCGATCACGCTGGCGGCGCTGGTCAGTACCACGCTGGAGCGGGCGCGCAGGCGCTGCACGGCGGAGCGCGCGGCGGGGCCGGTGATCCACTGGCTTTCGCCGCTGGCCATGGCGGTACGTCCGTCGAGGCTCATGGCCAGCTTGACCCGCACGAACGGCAGGCCGTGTTCCATACGCTTGAGGAAACCGGGATTGAGCGCCCGGGCCTCGGCTTCGAGCACGCCGCTGGCGACTTCGATACCAGCGTCATTTAGCCGCTTGAGACCATTGCCGGCCACTTGCGGATTGGGATCCTGCATCGCCGCGACCACCCGCGCTACCCCGGCCTTCACCAGCGCTTCGGCGCAAGGCGGCGTGCGTCCGTGATGGCTGCAAGGCTCCAGGGTGACGTAGGCACAGGCGCCACGGGCCAGTTCGCCGGCCTCGCGCAGGGCATGCACCTCGGCATGGGGTTCGCCGGCACGGATATGCCAGCCTTCGCCGACGATGCGCCCGTCACGGACAATGACGCAGCCCACCCGCGGGTTCGGGTGGGTCGAATACAGGCCCTTGCGCGCCAGTTCCAGGGCGCGGGCCATGTAGTGGGCGTCGAGCACGGCGCGTTCTGTGGACATGTTCACTCTTCGGAAGGCTCGCGGGCCAGGCGGTCGATTTCTTCGCGGAATTCGTCGAGGTCCTGGAAGCGCCGGTAGACGGAGGCGAAACGGATGTAGGCGACTTCATCGAGCTTGCGCAGCTCGTTCATCACCAGCTCGCCGACCACCAGCGACTTGACCTCGCGCTCGCCCTTGGCCCGCAGCTTGTGCTTGATATGGGCCAGTGCGGCTTCCAGGCGCTCGACGCTGACCGGGCGCTTTTCCAGCGCACGCTGCATGCCGGCACGCAGTTTGTCTTCGTCGAAGGGCTGGCGGGTGCCGTCCTGCTTGATCAGGCGCGGCAGCACCAGCTCGGCTGTTTCGAAGGTGGTGAAACGCTCGCCGCAGGCCACGCATTCGCGACGGCGGCGCACTTGCTCGCCCTCGGCGACCAGTCGCGAGTCGATGACTTTGGTGTCGTTGGCACCGCAGAAGGGACAGTGCATGGTGGCAGGCAACAAAAAAAGGGAGGGCCATGGTAGCGCATCCGACTGGCAAGACAAGCCAAAGGGGTTACCATCCAGTGAGGAAATACGCCCCCTAAGGAATTTATCCATGTCGTTTCGAGCGCTCGCCGTGCTCGGTTTCGCCACCCTGCTGGCCGCCTGCAGCAGCGAAACCCCCAAGCCCGTACCGCCGCAGCCCCCGGCCAAACCGGTGGCCAAGCATGTCCATGTGCCGACGCCGCTGCCCGCCTACCAGCGTGAGCTGAGCGGCAGCTTCACCAATATTCCCCGTGGTGCGGAAGTCGAGGTCGCCCTGCTGGTGATCGACGAGCGCGGCCGGCCGCAGCGCCTGCTGGCCAGCGACACCTACGACGGCACCGGCCAGGCCCTGCCATTCCAGTTGCGCTTCAATCCCGAGGTATTCCCGGCCGGTGGCCGGGTCGAGCTGCGCGCTCGCGCCAGCCAGTCCGGGCAACTGATCCTGCACCTCAAGCCGGTCAGCGTAACCCGCGCCGATACCCAGGCCTTCGGCGCGCTGCAACTGGACAAGGCGCCGTAGATGGCACCACTGGAATTGCAGGCGGCCCTGAGCGAGCTGCTGGGGGACGCGCGGCTGGTGGTCAGCGAATTGCCGGAGTGCGAGCTGAAGCTGTGGCTGATCGACGCCGACAACATGGACCGCGCCTTCAGCCCCGAGGAAACCCGGCGCATCCTTGAAGAGCCACCGTACTGGAGCTTCTGCTGGGCCAGCGGCCTGGCCATGGCGCGTTATCTGGCCGAGCGGCCTGAGTGGGTCGCGGGCAAGCGAGTGCTGGATTTCGGCGCCGGTTCCGGCATCGCCGGGATCGCGGCGGCGAAAGCCGGGGCGCTGGAAGTGGTGGCCTGCGATCTCGATCCGCTGGCGCTCGGAGCCAGCCGGGCCAACGCGGCGCTGAATGGCGTGGAGCTGAATTACTCCAGCGATTTCTTCGCCGAAGACGACCGTTTCGACCTGATCCTGGTGGCCGATGTGCTCTACGACCGCGCCAACCTGCCCCTGCTCGACCAGTTCCTCAGCCGTGGCCGCCAGGCGCTGGTCGCCGACTCGCGGGTCCGTGACTTCCGTCACCCACTGTACCGCCAGCTCGACACCCTGCACGCCCTGACCCTGCCGGACCTGGCCGAACCCCACGAGTTTCGCCAGGTGAGCCTGTACCACGCCAGTCGCGCGGCCTTATAGTGGCGCCATTCATGCGTTCGCGAGAGTCGAGATGAGTCAGGAATCGCCGTACATATTCGATACCACCGTCGCCAACTTCGATCAGGTGGTGATCGCCAACTCGCACCACAAGCCGGTGCTGGTGGACTTCTGGGCCGACTGGTGCGCGCCGTGCAAGGCGCTGATGCCGATGCTGGCGAAGATCACCGAGGAGTACCAGGGCGAGCTGCTGCTGGCCAAGGTCAACTGCGACATCGAGCAGGACATCGTCGCCCGCTTCGGCATCCGCAGCCTGCCGACCGTGGTGCTGTTCAAGGACGGCCAGCCGGTGGACGGTTTCGCCGGTGCCCAGCCGGAATCGGCGGTGCGCGCCATGCTCGAACCCCATGTGCAAATGCCGCCACCGCCTGCGGCCGATCCGCTGGAGCTGGCCCAGGCGCTGTTCAATGACGGCCGCTACAGCGAGGCGGAAGCCACCCTCAAGGCGCTGCTCGGCGAAGACAACACCAATGCCGGGGCACTGATCCTGTATGCCCGCTGCCTGGCCGAGCGCGGCGAACTGGTGGAAGCGCAGACCGTGCTGGATGCGGTGAAAAGCGACGAACACAAGGCTGCACTGGCCGGCGCCAAGGCCCAGTTGACCTTCCTGCGTCAGGCCAAGGACCTGCCGGAAGTGGCCGATCTGAAAACCCGCCTGGCGCAGAATGCCGAGGATGATGAAGCCGCTTATCAGCTGACCATCCAGCAGTTGTCGCGCCAGCAGTACGAGGCGGCGCTGGAAGGCTTGTTGAAGCTGTTCAAGCGCAATCGCGGTTATGAGGGCGGCTTGCCGCACAAGACCCTGCTGCAGGTGTTCGAGCTGCTGGGCAATGACCATCCGCTGGTGGGCACCTACCGTCGCAAGTTGTTCGCTGCCTTGTATTGAGTCAGCACCGGCCTCATCGCTGGCAACGCCAGCTCCCACAAGGTCTGCGGCGTACACAGGACCCTGTGGGAGCTGGCGTTGCCAGCGATGAGGCCCTGAAGAGCGCCTAACCGATCCAGTGATACACCGGCGCATCCGCCCCGCTTTCCACCTTCACCTCACTGCTGTGGCGCAGCCGCACCAGCAGCCGTTTGCCCGCCGCCGTACTCCCCGCCAATCCTTCCAGCAAGCCCAGCAGCTCCGGCCCGTCCAGTTGCCCGGCATTACGCAGCAGATCGCGCGCCGCCAGCCATTGTGAATCGTCCGCCCGCGGCTGAGCAGCCACAGGTGCCGCAGCACTGGTCGTCGTCGCCCCCTGCTCCATCAGCCGCCCGGCCAGACTGGCCAGCTCCTGCGGCTCCAGATCGATGGTCAAATCCACCGGCCATTCGCCGATGTGTCCGCGAATTCGCATGTTTCCACTCTCAAGAATTCCAGGGCGTTCATGCTCCCACGCTAGATGAAACTCGCCAAGGGACGCTGGCAAGCACACTTTACTTTGTTATAACATTTCAAAATCTTTCCAAGCCCGCTCCGGAGTTCCGCCATGCGTCGCCTGTTGCTTGCCTTGCCCTTCGCCCTGCTGCCCCTCGCCGCCATGGCCCACGACGATCACGACCATGATCACGACCATCAACATGGCAGCCTCGGCGCCCACGAACATGGCGTCGCCCACATCAACGCGGTACTCGACGGCAATACCCTGGAGCTGGAACTGGAAAGCCCGGCGATGAACCTGGTGGGTTTCGAGCATGCGGCCCAGAGCGATGCCGACAAAGCCAAGGTCGCCGCCGTACGCGCGCAGCTCGAACAACCCTTGAAGCTGTTCGGCCTGACCGCCGCCGCCAATTGCAAGGAAAGCGACCAGGAACTGGAAAGCCCGCTGTTCGGCGATGCGCCGAGCAAGGACGAGGATGGCGACGAGCACGAGCACGGCCATAGCGACATTCACGCCCACTACCGCTTCGAATGCGCCAAGCCCGATCAACTGGCGACCCTGGACCTGACCCCGCTGTTCAAGACCTACCCTTCGACCCAGAAGATCCAGGTCCAGTTGATCGGCCCGAACGGCCAGAAAGGTGTCGAGGCTACGCCGGCGAAAGCTACGATCAACTTCTAAGTCCTCTTTACCAGTGAAGCGCCCGGGGTAACCCGGGCGTCGATTTATGAGCCAGGCACTGATTGAACTGACCGACCTGGGCTTTGCCTGGCCGGGCCACCCGCCCCTGCTGGACATCCCGACACTGCGCCTCGAAGCCGGCGAATCGCTGTTCCTCAAGGGGCCCAGTGGCAGCGGCAAGACCACCCTGCTGGGCCTGCTCGGCGGCGTGCAGAAAGCCGACCGCGGCAGTATCCGCCTGCTCGGCCAGGAGCTTGGCGAACTGAGCCAGAGCGCCCGCGACCGTTTCCGCGTCGACCACACCGGCTACATTTTCCAGCAGTTCAACCTGCTGCCGTTTCTCTCGGTCCGGGAAAACGTCGAGCTGCCCTGCCGCTTTTCCAAAACCCGCGCCGAACGCGCTGCGCAACGCCACGGCACAGTCGCCGAAGCCGCCACTGTGCTGCTGGCGCACCTCGGCCTGAAGGACCCCGACCTGCTGGTGCGCCGCGCCGACAGCCTGTCCATCGGCCAGCAGCAACGGGTCGCCGCCGCCCGCGCGCTGATCGGCCAGCCGGAGCTGGTGATCGCCGACGAGCCGACCTCGGCCCTCGACGCCGACACCCGCGAAGCCTTTATCCGCCTGCTGTTCAGCGAATGCCGCGACGCCGGCTCCAGCCTGCTGTTCGTCAGCCATGACCAGAGCCTGGCACCGTTGTTCGACCGCCAGCTGTCCCTTGCCGAACTCAACCGCGCGGCCCGCTCCGCCAGCGAACCGGAGGCCTGATGTACCTGCTCCGCCTTGCCCTGGCCAGCCTGGCCAACCGCCGTTTCACCGCCTTCCTCACCGCCTTCGCCATCGCCCTGTCGGTGTGCCTGCTGCTGGCCGTGGAACGGGTCCGCACCGAAGCGCGCGCCAGCTTCGCCAGTACCATCAGCGGCACCGACCTGATCGTCGGCGCCCGCTCCGGCTCGGTGAACCTGCTGCTGTACTCGGTGTTCCGCATCGGCAACGCCACCAACAACATCCGCTGGGACAGCTTCGAGCACTACGCCAATGACAAGCGGGTGAAGTGGGCGATTCCGATTTCCCTCGGCGACTCGCACCGCGGCTACCGGGTGATGGGCACCACCCAGGCCTACTTCGAGCATTACCAGTACGGTCGTCGGCAGAGCCTGGAACTGAGCCAGGGCCGGCCGTTCGCCAGTGATCCGTTCGAAGTGGTGCTGGGCGCCGAAGTGGCTGAAGCACTGCACTACAAGCTCGGCGACAAGCTGGTGCTGGCCCACGGCGTCGCCGCCATCAGCCTGGTCAAGCACGACGACAAGCCGTTCACCGTGGTCGGCGTGCTCAAGCGCACCGGCACCCCGGTGGACCGCACCCTGCACATCAGCCTGGGCGGCATGGAGGCGATCCACATCGACTGGCACAACGGCGTGCCGGCCCGTGGCGCCGGGCGCATCAGCGCCGACGAGGCACGCAACATGGACCTGACGCCCCAGGCGATCACCGCCTTCATGCTCGGCCTGAACAGCAAGGTGGCGACCTTCTCCCTGCAGCGGGAGATCAACGAATTCCGTGGCGAGCCATTGCTGGCGATCCTGCCCGGCGTGGCCCTGCAGGAGCTGTGGAGCCTGATGGGCACGGCGGAGCAGGCACTGTTCGTGATCTCGCTGTTCGTGGTGCTGACCGGACTGATCGGCATGCTCACGGCGATCCTCACCAGCCTCAACGAACGCCGCCGGGAGATGGCCATCCTGCGTTCGGTGGGCGCACGCCCCTGGCATGTCGGCGGCTTGCTGGTGCTGGAGGCCTCCGCCCTGGCCCTGTCCGGCATCGTTGCCGGCCTTGGCCTGTTGTATCTGGGGATCGCCGTGGCCCAGGGTTACGTGCAGGCCAACTATGGGTTATACCTGCCGCTGGCCTTGCCCAGCGCCCATGAGTGGACGCTATTGGCGATCATCCTCGGCGCGGCGGTGCTGATGGGCAGCATCCCGGCCTGGCGGGCCTATCGACAGTCGTTGGCCGATGGCCTGTCCATTCATCTGTGAGTATCCGTGCAATGCGTCGTGCCCTGCTGTTGCTGTTGTTCCTCGCCATGCCCGCCTGGGCAGGCGAGCCGCGAGCCCTGGAATGGCCGCAACTGATCCCGCCCGGCGCGCCTGTGATCGAGCCGCAAATGACGCCGATGCACAACCTCTCCGACCTCTCCAACCTGGGTGACGCCCTGGCCGCCGAAGCGGCGCCAGCGGCGCACCAGCAGGTACCGAACGCCCCGGTGGTCAAGGAGCTGGACGGCCAGCAGGTGAAGCTGCCGGGTTATATCGTGCCGCTGGAAGTGAACGAGGACGGCCGCACCACCGAGTTCCTCCTGGTGCCTTACTACGGCGCCTGCATCCACGTGCCGCCACCGCCGTCGAACCAGATCGTGCATGTAGTCAGTGAAATCGGCATCAAGGTCGAGGAGTTGTACCAGCCGTACTGGATCGAAGGGCCGATGCGTGTCCAGTCGTCGTCCAGCGAGCTGGCCGAGGCCGGTTATCAGATGGAAGCCGAGAAAATCTACGCCTACGAACTACAATGAATGGCCGCGCCGAGGTGCCTTCGCTTTCATTGAGCTGAATCAAAATCCGCCCCGTGGCAGCTCCTTAACATGGGAACCATCGAATCCTAATGTCCCCTCGGAGCTTCCATGAACAAGTCCTTGCTCGGCGCCTCGCTGATCGCCCTCGCCCTTGCAGCGCCTGCCGCCCATGCCCACCAGGCCGGTGATTTCATCGTCCGTGCCGGTGCTGCGACCGTCGATCCGCACGAAGACAGCGGCAATCTGAAACTCGACGGCGCCAAGGTCAGCGGCACCAAGGCTACCGTGGACAGCGATACCCAGTTGGGCCTGGCGTTTGCCTACATGGTCACCGACCACGTCGGCATCGAGTTGCTGGCGGCCACGCCATTCCAGCACCAGGTGAATGTGAAAGGCCTTGGCCCGGCCCTGGACGGCAAGCTGGCCGACATCAAACACCTGCCGCCAACCCTGTCGGTCCAGTACTACCCGATGGATGCCGGCTCCAAGTTCCAGCCTTATGCCGGTATCGGTATCAACTACACCCTGTTCTTCAACGAAGACCTGACCAGCCAGCGCAAGGCCGAAGGTTTCAGCAACATGAAGATGAAGAACTCGGTCGGCCTGGCCGGCCAGTTGGGTATGGACTACATGCTCACCGACAACCTGCTGTTCAACGCCTCGGTCTGGTACGTCGATATCAACACCGAAGCCAAGATCGATGGCCCGAGCGCTCTGGGCGTCGGCCAGACCAAGGTCGATGTGGATATCGATCCATGGGTCTACATGGTCGGTATCGGCTACAAGTTCTAAACAAAAAAAGGGCCGCGCAAGCGGCCCTTTTTTGTGGAGTCCTTCAGGGCCTATCGCCGGCAACGCCGGCTCCCACAGGGTCCGGTGGTGCACACGATCCTGTGGGAGCCGGCGTTGCCGGCGATGAGGCCTTCAGCGGCCCAGCAAACGGCTCAGGCCCACCGCCAATGGCGTAGCCTCAGGGAATGCAAAGCGCGCCAGCAACCGCCCGTTGTCCGCCCGCGAATGGCGGATATCACCGCTGCGCGCCGGGCCATAGCTGATCGCCGGCAAATCCCCCAGCACACTGCGCAACGCCGCCAGCAACTGGTTCAGCGAAGTCGCCTGGTTCAGGCCGATATTCACCGCGCCCTCTTCGACCTGCGGCGTGTCCAGCGCCTGCAGCATCACCGCCACCAGATCGGCGACATAGAGGAAATCGCGGGTCTGCTCGCCATCGCCGAACACGGTGATCGGCGTGCCGTTGAGCGCACGCTCGCAGAAGATGCTGATCACCCCGGAGTACGGCGAGGACGGATCCTGACGCGGGCCGAAGATGTTGAAGAAGCGGAACACCACCGGCTCCAGGCCATGCTGGCGACGGTAGAAATCCAGGTACTGCTCGCTGGCCAGCTTGTCCGAGGCGTAGGGGGTGAGCGGTGCCTTGGGGGTGTCCTCGGCGATCGACAGGCCTTCGCCGTTGTTGCCATAGACCGCCGCGCTGGAGGCGAACAACACGCGCTTGATCCCGGCCAGGCGCATGGCCTCGCAGACGTTCAGGGTGCCGATGAAATTGCTCTGGTGGGTCTTGACCGGGTCGTCCACCGAGGCCTGCACCGACGCCACCGCGGCCAGGTGCACCACGGCCTGGCAACCGGCGGCGGCGCGGGCGACCAGCGCCGCGTCGGCGACATCGCCTTCGATCAGTTGCAGCCGGGGGTTGTCCAGTTGCAGGTTGGCCCGCTTGCCGGTGGACAGGTCGTCCAGCACGCGCACGGCGTGGCCTTTTTCCAGCAGGGCATCACACAGGTGGGAACCGATGAAACCGGCGCCACCGGTGATCAGGATGGGGGCATCAGCCATGACGATAGAATCGATCCAGTAGGGTCGGCAGGCCGGAGCGCCAGGCGCGCGGCTTGATGCCGAAGGTGTGAAGGATTTTCTTGCAGGCCAGTACCGCGTGCTGCGGTTCCTCGAAGGCATCGGGACGCGCGGCATGGGCCTGGGCGGTGGGTGCCTCGACCGCCAGCTGGCGCAGTTGCGAGGCCTCGCCGAGGATCGCCTGGCCCAGCGCCAGCGGCGTGGTCGCCTCGTTGCCGGCGTAGTGGTAGGTGCCCCACAGCGGCGCGGCGCAGTCCAGTTGCTTGAGCACCGAGAGGATGACCCGGGCGGCGTCGTCCACCGGGGTCGGATTGCCCCGGCGATCATCGGCCAGCAGCAGTTCCTGGGCGGTTTCGGCGCGGGTCAGGAAGCGCCCGAGCACACCGTCGATGCTGTCATCCAGGACCCAGCCGAAGCGCAGCAGCACATGCTGCGGACAGGTGGCCCGCACACTCTGCTCGATCCGCCACAGCGCCTGGCCGCGCAGGCCCAGCGGGACCGGTTCGTCCTTCTCGCTGTAGGCCGTGGCCCGCGAGCCGTCGAACACGCGATAGCTGGAGGGCTGGACGAGGATGATGTTGTGGTGCTGGCACAGCTCGGCAAGACGCTCCACCGAGCGCTCCTGGGAGGCCAGGCGCTGCTCGCTGACCGCCTCGGCCTGGAACCAGTCGAAGTAGTAGGCCAGGTTGACCAGGGCGTCGGGGCGGGTGTCATCGAGCAACTGGGTCAGGCTCGCGGCATCCCAGCCCTGCTCCGGCGGGCGCGGCGCGAGGAAGCCGATGTCCTCCTCGGCCCCGAGGCGAATCAGCGCTTGCCCAAGGGCATTTCCACCACCCAACAGCATCAGGCGCATTCGCATAGGTTCAGCAGGTCCGCTCAGATTGAAAAGGAAGCTCGTAGTGTGCGGTTTCCGCCATGGGAAGTCCAACCCGCTCAAATCCACAGGATGTTTAAGCGGACAGGTCAAGCAAGGTGCTTTCCCACGCCACTAAATAGGAATCAGCTTACACAGGCAAAAGAACCTGCTGACTTCGATGGCCGAAAAAACCACCTTCAATATCTACCGAGCGGCTACCTGTTGCGCAGTCAGGAGCCAGGCGGGGCAAGGACGCCCCCGATCCCCCCACTCGCTAAGGAAGGTTGCCCCCATGAAGGACTGCGAAGTTTCCACCCTGGTTTTCAATAACGACCAGCTCGACCAACTGCACAAGGCCAGCCTCGACCTGGCCCGCGGCGGCGGCCCGCAGGCGCCCGGCGCGGCGCTCAAGGCCCGGCTGTGGGCACGTCTGCTGGAAGGCAGCCTGCACTCGGTGCAGCAGGCCACGGTCAACCTGTTCGCCGATGGCAAGCTCGCCGCGTTGCTGTTCGCCCGCCTGCGCGCCCCCAAGGACGATCCATTGCCGGAAAGGCTGCCGGACCTGGCGCGCCTCGAACGCGACTTCACCTGCCTGTACCTGGGCTCGCGCAACCAGGTGCTGCTGGAACTGGTGCGCTACCGCGCCTTCGCCTTCGATATCGACAACGACGGCAAGCACCTGCGCCTGGTCGGTAATTTCAAGGGCGGCGGGCGCCAGCTGCGGCCCGACGAAGACCGCAGCGTGCCGGTGGAGCTCAGTTCCCACGCCGGCCTGCGTCTCGGCCCGCACACCGAGGCGCCCTACCATTGCTCGCTGATCGCCCGCGACGGTCATTCTCCGGCGCCCTCGGCGCTGGTGCTCAGTGCGCGCTGGAACCCGGCCAACGAACCCACCCGCATCGTCCCCCTGCGCAGCGTGATCGAGGGTCTCGGCAGCCTCGACGTGCTGGCGCTGACCTCGCGCTCGTTCGACTTCACCCGCAGCGAGTGCTTCGTCGACGGCCGCGGCGCCGGGGGGACCGCCACCTCGATCGTCGACTTCGACGAACAGGGTGGCTTCAGCGTGCGCTACAACGCCTACCGCTTTTCCCTCAACGACCAGGCCAGCGACGCCGCCGCCCGGGCCTTCGACGCCTTCCAGGCGCGGCTGGCACAGACCCCGCCGGTGGACTTCGTGCTGCAGCCGGACAGCGTCCTGCTGGTCAACAACACCCGCGCCCTGCACGGCCGCGAACTGCTCAGCGACAACCGCCGCCTGTTAATCAGGCTGTTCGGCTATTCGCGGTTCGCCCGGCCTCTGGTCCTCAAGGAAGACCCGCTGCTGGTGCGCGGCTAATCGCTCTGGAGTAACGGTTCAATGCTGGAAGTCGATTTAACCCTGTTGCTCGTCCTTGCCGCCGTTGCGCTGCTGGCCGGGTTCTTCGATGCCATCGCCGGCGGCGGCGGGCTGATCACCCTGCCGGTGCTGTTCATCGCCGGGCTCGACCCGCTGGCGGCGCTGGCCACCAACAAGTTCCAGGCGGCCAGCGCCACGGTGTCGGCCACCTGGGCCTTCGCCCGGCGCGGCATGCTGGATTGGAACAGCGGTTTGCCCATGGCGCTGATGGCCTTTATCGGCGGAGCCTGTGGCGCGCTGTCGGTGAGCCTGATCCCTCACGACCTGCTGCAGGCCGGGGTCCCGGTATTGCTGGTGCTGGTGGCCGCCTACTTCGCCTTCAGCCCGAAACTGGACGACCAGAAGCTGCGCAAGCCGCGGCTGCCCCTGAGCCTGTTCTGCCTGTTGATCGCGCCGCTGCTCGGCTTCTACGACGGAGTGTTCGGCCCTGGAGTCGGCTCGTTTTTCATGCTTGCGTTCATGCTCTTGCTGGGCCAGGGCATGCTCCGCGCGGTGGGCAACAGCAAGCTGCTCAATGCCGCGTGCAACCTGGGTGCCCTGCTGGTGTTCAGCGCCAGCGGCAAGCTGATCTGGCCCCTGGCCCTGGCGATGGCCCTGTGCGCCATGCTCGGCGCGCAACTGGGCGCACGCTGCGCGGTGCATTTCGGGCCGCGGCTGATCCGCCCGCTGGTGGTCTGCGTGTGTGCGGCAATGGCGGTGAAGCTGCTGCTGGATGCGGGCAACCCGTTGGTGGAGTGGGTTGCCGAAGAATGGCCATGAGCCTTATTCGATCTCGAACAGGCCATTGCGAATCGGCCCTGCGGTGAGGCGCTCACGGACATCGTCATCGATCCGCGGATCGTCCGGGCGATACAGCTTGACCTGACGATAGGCATTGATGCGGTTGATCTCCGGGCCGAGGTACTCCCAGACCACCCGGGTGCAGGCCGGGGTGCGCCGGTCGCCGCTGGAAACCCCGGTCTTGAGCCCGTTGAGCCGGGTGATGCGGCTCTTGAAGCTGGGGATCAGCACGGTCTGACTCATCTCGTTGACGGTGAGCGACTCGTAGTCCATCAGGAACACCCGGTCCTGCAACTGGAACGCCGCGCCCAGGTAGCGGCAGCGCACCCAGTCCTCGGCCTGCACGTCGGTGCTGCTGGAGCGCTCCTGACGCTCCTGGCGCTCGAACAGGTAGTTGCCGTTGTCCTCGTACAGGTGCACCAGGGACAGCAGGATGCTGCCCGGCACCGACATGCAGTTGGAGTATTCGAAGTAGTAGCCGCAGTAGCGCGACAGGTTGCCGGCGTGCTCGCGCAGCGGACGCAACAGCTCCAGCAGCGGGTCGTTCTGCACCGGGCTGGCGACGGCGTTGCCCCGCGCGCCAATCAAGCGGGCGAACTGTTCCGGCGGCAAACCCAGCTCGTAATCCTCGACGCCGAAGAAGTCGCCGATGCGCTTGAGGTTGTACGCCGTCGGCTGGCTCTGCCCGCTCAGGTACTTGTTGAACTGCGCCCGGTTGATCGAGAGCTGGCGGCAAACCTCGGAGATAGAGCGGTAGTGGCTGCAGGCCAACTTGAGGTTGATGCCGAGGTTTTCACTCATGGGGACAGGTCCGATTGATGCGACAGGCGCCAGTTTAGCATCAGGTCGCACCAAAACAGAGCAACTGGCGAAATTGTAACCACAGTTGTCATGGCCAAACATGCGCGCCATGGTCCTGGCGCTTGCGTGCCGGCCTATCTGTCTTTCATGCAAAGAATAAGAATCCGAGGTCACTTCCATGCTCGAAGCGCTCAACGATTTCCTTTCGGGGAAACTCCTCATCGTGCTCATCGTCGGACTGGGTAGCTATTTCACCATCCGCTCCCGTTTCGTCCAGTTCCGCCATTTCGGCCACATGTTCGGTGTATTCAAGGAATCGTTGCGCGGCCAGGCTGGCCAACTGAGCTCTTTCCAGGCGCTGATGCTGAGCCTGGCCGGTCGTGTCGGCGCGGGTAACATCGCCGGTGTCGGTATCGCCGTGACCCTGGGTGGTCCGGGTGCCGTGTTCTGGATGTGGGTTACCGCGCTGGTCGGCATGTCCAGCAGCTTCTTCGAATGTACCCTGGCCCAGGTCTACAAGCGCGCCGATGGCGATGGCCTGTACCGCGGCGGTCCGGCGTACTACATCCAGCACGGCCTGAAGCTGAAAAGCATGGCGGTGGTGTTCTCCCTGCTGCTGCTGGTCACCTACGGCTTCGCCTTCAACGGCCTGCAGTCGTACACCGTGACCCACTCGCTGCAGAACGCCTTCGGCTTCGCTCCGAACCACACCGGTATCGCCCTGGCGGTCCTGCTGGCGATCGTCTTCGTCGGCGGCATCAAGCGTATCGCCGCGGTGTCCGACCTGCTGGTTCCGGTCAAGACCCTGGCCTACATCGGCGTCACCCTGTATGTGATCGGCACCCAGATCGACCACGTACCGGCGATGCTGGAAACCATCTTCAAGAGCGCCTTCGGCCTGGATCCGGCCTTCGCCGGCCTGCTGGGCAGCGCCATCGTCATGGGCGTGAAGCGTGGCGTGTTCGCCAACGAAGCCGGCCTGGGCAGTGCGCCTAACGTTGCTGCCGTCGCTGCCGTGAAGCACCCAGGTGCCCAGGGCGTGGTCCAGGCGTTCTCGGTGTTCCTCGACACCTTCGTGATCTGCACCTGCACCGCACTGCTGATCCTGCTGTCGGGCTTCTACACCCCGGGCTTCGAAGGTGACGGCATCGTCCTGACCCAGAACTCCCTGGCGGCGGTAGTCGGTGACTGGGGCCGGATCTTCGTCAGCGTCGCCCTGTCGCTGTTCGTCTTCACCTGCATCCTCTACAACTACTACCTGGGCGAGAACAGCCTGCAGTTCCTGACCCGCAACCGCACCGTGCTGATGGCCTACCGCGGCCTGGTGCTGGCGCTGATCGTCTGGGGTTCGGTACAGAACCTGGGCACCGTGTTCGCCTTCGCCGACATCACCATGACCCTGCTGGCCTTCGTCAACCTGATCGCCCTGGCCATGCTGTTCAAGGTCGGCCTGCGGGTGATGCGCGACTACGACGAGCAGCGCAAGGCTGGCGTTTCGCAGCCGGTGTTCGACTCGGCCAAGTTCGCCGACCTGGACCTGGACCGCGCCGCCTGGCCGGAAGGTGCCAAGGCCGAGGTCGCTGACAAGGTCGCGGCCGGCGCAGCGCAAACCCAGCGCTAAGTTCACCCGGCTCTTTCGCTCCACAAAGAGAGCCGCCCCTCGCGGGCGGCTTTTTTTCGCCCCGAATTTGTGTTTTTGCTCCGGAATACCTTTATGCGCGCAGTCCAGAATCTTCTCGTCCTCTACACCGGCGGCACCATCGGCATGCTGGAAACGCCCCAGGGCCTGGCCCCGGCCGGCGGTTTCGAAGCGCGCATGCGTGCCTGGCTCGACGAGCACCCCGAAGCACCCCGGCCCGAGTGGCGCCTGCAGGAAATGTCGCCGCTGCTCGATAGCGCCAACATGCAGCAGGCCAACTGGCTGGCGATGCGCGATGCCATCGTCGAAGCGGTGAAGCAGGACGGTCATGACGGCGTGCTGCTGCTGCACGGCACCGACACCCTGGCCTACAGTGCGGCGGCCCTGTCGTTCCTGCTGTTGGGACTGGAGGTTCCGGTACTGCTGACCGGTTCGATGCTGCCGGCCGGTGCGCCGGACAGCGATGCCTGGGACAACCTGGCCGGGGCCCTGGCGCTGTTCGCCGAGGGCGTGGAAAACGGCGTGCAACTGTTCTTCGCTGGCAAGCTGATGTCCGGTGTGCGCGCCAGCAAGCTGCGCAGCGAAGCCTTCGATGCATTTGCCGCGCTGCCCCGACATCGCGACGGCGAATCCGCTACCGAGTTGCCGGCAGTGCTGAGCTATGCCCAACCGCGCACGCCGGTGAACCTGGCGGTGGTGCCGGTGTACCCGGGCTTGCAGGCGGCTCATGCGCGAGCATTGCTGAACACGGGGGTCAAGGGCTTGCTGCTGGAATGCTATGGCAGTGGTACCGGCCCCTCCGACGATGAAGCGCTGCTTGAGGTACTGCGCGACGCTGGCGACCGTGGCGTGCTGGTCGCTGCGATCAGCCAGTGCGCGGAAGGCAGCGTAGTCTTCGATACCTATGCCGCTGGCAGCCGGTTGCGTGATACCGGACTGGTCTCGGCAGGCGGTATGACCCGTGAGGCGGCACTAGGCAAGATGTTCGGCTTGCTCGGTGCGGGGCTGGAGCTGGGGACGGCGCGGCATTGGTTCGCTCTGGATCTGTGTGGGGAGCGGGCTTAGCGCCTGGCTTTCGGACCTCATCGCTGGCAATGCCAGCTCCCACAGGGGCCCGGCCGGACACAGATTCTGTGGCTGGCCCAAAACCCTGTGGGAGTCGGCATTGCCGACGATGAGGCCATCAGCAACACCACAGGGCCCAGCTACCAAAGCGCAATCGTGTAATCCACATTCACCCGCAGTTCATTGCCATCCCTGAAGGTCGCCGCCGGCGCGAAGTCATTGCGGTACCAGGCATGCCGCACCCGCAATCCCACGCCCTTGAACGTCCCCGATTGCACCACGTACGAGACCTCCACATCAGTCTCCCGCTCGTGCCGGTCATCCCCGCCGAGGGCATCCGGCAGCCTGATGTTGCTGCCGTCGATATAGCGCAGCATCCCCTTCAGTCCCGGCACGCCGACACCCGTGAAGTCATGGTCGTACTTCACCTGCCAACTGCGCTCGTCGGCATTGATGAACTCCGAGCTCAACGACCCTTCAGTGATCACCAGCGGCTCGGTACCCGCCACATAGGGCATGGCGCTGTCGCCGCTGAGGTGCATGTAGCCGGCGCCGAAGGTATGAGCGCCGAGGCTGTAGCTGAACATCGCCGCCAGGTTGCGGTTGTCCACGGTTCCCGCCCGCGCCGCACCATCCTCGCCGGCGATGAAGTAGCGCACGTCGCTTTTCAGCTTGCCGCCAGCGATGCCCTGTACATGCTCGAAGCCAACGAAGTCCTTGCGATACAGGTCCTGCAGGGTGGCGTGGTAGTACTTCAGGGTCAGGGCGTCGGACCAGCGCCAGTCGGCACCGAGAAACAGGAACTGGTCTGACTCGGCCTTGCCGTTGAAGCGGCCGTTGGGCGCGGCGACGGTGAATTTCTGATAGTTGCTGGAATCGCGCTGGTTCATGCGGTCGAGCCAGCCGGCATGCAAGGTGAAGCCGTCGATATCCTCGGAGCGCAGGTAGGTGCCGCGCAGGGTCTGCGGCAGCAGGCGGCTGGGACTGGCGAACATCACCGGCAGCAGGGTGCTGATGGTGCCCGCCTGCAGTTCGGTCTTCGACACCTTCATCTTCGCGGTCAGGCCCAGTTCGGAGTAGTTGTCGTCCGGCTCGCGGGTGGCCGGGTCATAGGGCAGCAAGCCGGTGCCGACCCGGTCCGGCGAAGAGTCCAGCTTGATGCCGAGCATGCCCTGGGCATTCAGGCCGAAACCTACCGGCCCTTCAGTGAAGCCCGAGTTGAAGCGGACGATGAAACCCTGCGCCCACTCGCGGGCCGCGGACTGCGCCGAGGTGCCCTTGTAGTCGCGGTCGAAGTAGTAATTGCGGGCGGTCAGGCTGGCCTTGCTGTCGTCGATGAAACCGGCGGCGCGGGCAGGAGAAACCAGGACGAGCGGCAGCAGGAGGCCGAGCCCCCGGAGAACGGATGCATGCATGGCGATTCACTTTTTTGTTGTTGTGCGTGAAGCCGCGCCAGTGGTCTGGCGCGGTGAACAAGAACGATCAGTCGAGCTGTTGCTGGCGGCGCCGGGACAGGCAGAACATCGCCCCGGCCGCCAGCACGATGCCGGGTGCGGAGGCCAGCATCACCCCCGCCGTGCCGGTCCCCAGCGCCAGCATATGGCCGGCCACCAGCGGGCCGCTCATGGCGCCAAGCCTGCCCACCGCCACGGCCGAGCCAACGCCGGTGGCGCGCATGCGGGTCGGGTAGAACAACGGCGTCAGTGCGTAGAGCACGCCCTGCCCGCCGGTGGCGAACAGCCCGGCGACGAAGCCGGCCAGCAGCATCCCGGCGAAGCTGCCAGCCACGCCCAGCGCCGCCAGCGAACCAAGGATGCCGAGATAGATCAGCAGGGCCATGGCCCAGGTCGGCAGGCGGTCCATCAAGGCGCCAAGGGTCAGGGTGCCGAGGGCCGCGCCCAGTTGCAGGGCGAGCATCACCCAGCTGGCCTGGCGTGCTTCATAGCCCTGGCCGACCAGCAGGCTCGGCAGCCAGTTGATCAGGATGTAGACCACCATCAGGGTGAAGAAATAGCTCAGCCACAGCAGGCCGGTGGCCGGGCCGGCACCATTGCGGAACAGGCCGTGCCAGACGCCGTTGTCGCTCTGCGCCGAGACACCGGACTGGAACTGCGCCGACTCCGGCAGATAGCGCCCGAGCAGCGGCACGATCAGCAGCGGCACCAGGCCGCCGACATAGAACACCACTTTCCAGCCGCCGGAAAAGCCGATGATGCCGATCACTGCGGCCAGCGCTGCGCCCAGGGGCACGCCGCAGTACATCATGCTCACCGCGGTGCCGCGCAGGCGTGGGCCGGCGGCTTCGGAGGTGAGTGCGATCAGGTTCGGCAACGCTGCGCCGAGACCGACGCCGGTCAGGCAGCGAGCGGCGACCAGGCTGTGGAAATCCCAGGCCATGGCAGTGACCAGCGAGAACAGGCCGAACAGTGCCACCGAGGCCATCAACACTTTCTTGCGCCCGATGCGGTCGGCCAGCCAGCCGCCGACGAAGGCACCCGGCAGCAGGCCGAGGATGCCGGCGCTGAAGACCCAGCCCATCTGCATCTTGTCCAGGCCGAAGGCGGCGGCCATGCCCTGGGCGGCGATGCCGGCGGCCTGCAGGTCGAGGCCCTCCATCAGGGCGACGAGGAAGCACAGGGCGATGGTGGTGACGAGTTGCACGCGGTTTGTTGCAGTTATCCCGGTCATGGGATGTACCTCTAGTTATTGTTGTTGAGGTCAAGGAACTCATCGCTGGCAAGCCAGCTCCCACAGGTCCGGTGCATGCAGAACCTGTGGGAGCCGGCTTGCCGGCGATAAGGGTCAACGGCGATTCAGCAGGTCCAGCGCCACATCGACGATCATGTCTTCCTGGCCACCGACCATGCGCCGCTTGCCCAGCTCGACCAGGATGTCGACGGTCTTCAGGCCATAGCGCGCCGCGGCGATTTCGGCGTGACGCAGGAAGCTCGAATAGACCCCGGCATAACCCAGCGCCAGCGACTCGCGATCGACCCGTACCGGGCGATCCTGCAACGGCCGGACGATGTCATCGGCCGCGTCCATCAAGGTGTACAGGTCGGTGCCGTGGTTCCAGCCGAGACGCTCGGCAGCGGCGATAAATACTTCCAGCGGCGCATTGCCTGCCCCCGCACCCATGCCGGCCAGGCTGGCGTCGATGCGGTCGCAGCCCTCCTCCACCGCGACGATGGAGTTGGCCACGCCGAGGCTGAGGTTGTGGTGGGCGTGCATGCCGGTCTGGGTCGCCGGGTCGAGCACGGCCTTGAAGGCGCGCATGCGGTCGCGGATGTCCTGCATGTTCATGGCGCCACCGGAGTCGGCCATGTAGATGCACTGCGCGCCGTAGCTTTCCATCAGCTTGCCCTGGGCCGCCAGCTGCTCGGCCGGGATCATGTGGCTCATCATCAGGAAGCCGACGGTGTCCATGCCCAGCTCGCGTGCGTATTCGATGTGCTGCTTCGAGACATCCGCCTCGGTGCAGTGGGTGGCCACGCGGACCACGCGAGCACCGGCGTCGTAGGCGGCCTTCAGGTCGTGGACCGTGCCGATGCCCGGCAGCAGCAGCGTGGCGATCTTCGCGTGTTGCACCACATCGGCTACCGCCTCGATGTACTCAAGATCGGTATGGCGGCCAAAGCCATAGTTGAAACTCGAGCCTTGCAGGCCATCACCATGAGCGACCTCGATGGAGTCGACCCGGGCCTGGTCCAGCGCGCGGGCGATGTCCCGGGCATTGTCGAGGGTGTACTGGTGACACACCGCATGGCTGCCGTCGCGCAGAGTAACGTCGGAGATGTAGATCTTTTTCATGGTCGTTCCTCAGCCGTTGATCATCGACAGGGCCATGCGCTCGGCGGTGGCCATGGCGGCGGACGTCATGATGTCGAGGTTGCCGGCGTAGGCCGGGAGGTAGTGGGCGGCGCCTTCGACTTCGAGGAACACCGAGGTCTTCAGGCCGGCAAATTCACCCAGGCCGGGAATGCGCAACGGTCGCTCCTCGGGGATGAGGTCGAACTGCACCCGCTGCTTCAGGCGATACCCCGGCACGTAGCCTTGCACCGCTCTGGCCATTTCCTCGATGGAGGCTTCCACCTTGGCCTGGTCGGCCGCTTCGGAGAGGACGAACACGGTATCGCGCATGATCAGCGGCGGCTCCGCCGGGTTCATGACGATGATCGCCTTGCCCTTGGCCGCACCACCGATTACCTCGATGGCGCGGGAGGTGGTTTCGGTGAATTCGTCGATATTGGCGCGGGTGCCAGGGCCGGCGGATTTGCTGGCGATCGAGGCAACGATCTCGGCGTAGTGGACCTTGGCCACCCGCGACACGGCCGCCACCATCGGGATGGTCGCCTGGCCGCCGCAGGTGACCATGTTGACGTTGAGCTGCCCGAGGTTCTGCTCCAGGTTCACCACCGGTACGCAGTACGGGCCGATGGCCGCCGGGGTCAGGTCGATCAGGCGGATGCCGGGCTTGATCGAGCGCAGGAAGGCGTCGTTCTTGATATGGGCGCCGGCGCTGGTGGCGTCGAAAACGAAATCGATGTCCTGGAACTGCGCCATGCGGGTCAGGCCTTGCACGCCTTCGTGGGTCGTGGCCACGCCCATGCGCGCAGCTCGCGCCAGTCCATCGGAGTTCGGATCGATGCCGACCATCACCGACATTTCCAGGTGCTGCGCGTTGCGCAGGATCTTGATCATCAGGTCGGTACCGATGTTGCCGGAACCGATGATGGCGACTTTGAGTTTTTTCATTGTGTTCATCTCATGTGCACGCAAGGCGCCGATCACTCGGCGCTGAAGTCCACGGCCACCTGGCCGACGCCGTCGATCTGGGCCTCGAAGCGGTCACCGGCGGCGACCGCGACCATCGGGCCGAGGGCGCCGGTGAGGATCAGGTCGCCGGCACGCAGCGGCTCGCCGAGACGGGCCATGGTCCGCGCCAGCCACACGGCGGCATTGATCGGGTGGCCGAGACATTGGGCGCCACTACCGCTGGAGACTTCCTCGCCATTGCGGGTCATGCGCATCGCAGCGCTGCGCAGGTCGAGGTCTTCGACCCGGCGCACCGGCCCGCCGAGCACGAAGCAACCACTGGAGGCGTTGTCGGCGACGGTGTCGACAAAGCGGATATTCCAGTTCTGCACCCGGCTGCCGACGATCTCCAGCGCCGGCATGACCCAGCCGGTGGCGGCCAGTACCTCGGCGAAGGTGGTGTCGGTGGCGGGCAGGTCGCGTTTGAGCACCAGGGCAATCTCGGCCTCGATCTTCGCTTGCTGCACGCGACCGAACGGCACCGTCTCGTTGTCGCCGTAGCACATGTCGGCGAACAGGGTGCCGAAGTCCGGTTGGTCGACGCCAAGCTGGGCCTGCACCTTGGGGTTGGTCAGACCGATCTTGCGCCCGACGATGCGCCGGCCGTCGGCCAGGGCATGGGCGACGTTGAGGCGCTGGATGGCATAGGCCAGTTCACCGTTGTCTTCGCCGATGCGCTCGCGCAGCGGCGGGATGCTTTCACCGCTGGCTTCGGCCTGGCGCAGTTCGGCGGCCAGTTGTTCCAGGGTGTGTTGGGAAATCGTCATCTCGCGGCTCCGATCAGTGGCTGAGGAAATCCAGGACCATGCGGTTGAAGGCATCGGCGTGCTCCCACTGCGCCCAGTGGCCGCAGCGGTTGAACACATGCAGTTGCGCGTTGGGCAGCCCGGCGAGCAGGCGCAGGCCGGCGTCCATCGGCACGAAACGGTCTTCTCGGCCCCAGATCACCAGGGTCTGGGCGCTGATCTCGTGCAGGCGCGGGCCGAAGTCGGGGAACTGCCTGGGGTTGGCGGCCAGGCTGGCGACGAAGTTGTCGAGGTGGTCACGGCGCGCCAGCATGTTGTCCAGGCGGGTCTGGAACAGCTCCTCGGTGAGGCTGCTGGCATCGAAGACGAAGACGTTCATCATCTTCTTCAGGTTGTCGATGGTCGGCTCGCGGTACAGGCCGTTGAGCAGCTTGATGCCCTCGGTGGGCATCGGCACGAAGGGGCTGGCGCCGCCGGTTCCGCCGCCCATCAGCACCAGCTTGCCGACCCGCTGCGGGTGGCTGAGGGCAAAGGCCACGGCGCTATGGCCGCCCATGGAGTTACCGAGGATATGCACGCGGTCCAGGTCCAGGGCGTCGAGCAGGCCCTTGAGGGCGCGGGCATTGAGGTCGGAGCGCGAGCCGCGGCAGACGATCGGATCACTTTTGCTCCAGCCCGGGCAGTCCATCAGGATCACCCGGTAGCCGGCGGCGGTCAGCGGTTCGATATTGCGGTGGAAGTTGGCCCAGCCGCTGGCGCCGGGGCCCGAGCCGTGGAGCATGACCACGGTCTCGGCACCGGCGCCGACATCGTTGTAGTGCAGTTGCAGGTCCAGGTCGCCTTCCTGGATACGGACGAAACGGCTGCTGGAGGCTTCGGTGGCTTGCGTCATGTTCAGGCGTCCTTCGATGCAGTGGAAAGTGGGTGCGCCGCGAGGGCGCCGAAGCCGGCGATCCACTCGGGGATCGGCCGGTAGTAGCGGTCGCTGGCCTGGTAGGGGCCGAATGCCGAGAGTGCGGCGAAGGCGGCGACCCAGGTCTTCACTTCGTGGGTGGATTTGCCGGCCAGGGCCGACAGCTCGGCGTTGCCCAGGCCGTCCAGCTCGGCCAGGCGGCCGTCGCCGAGGGCGTCGAGGAACTGCTGGTCCCACACCGGGTTGAGCGGGTGCAGCGAGTGCTGGTCGTCGACGAAACGCCGGGCGGCCTGGATGACCCGCTGCTGGCGCGCCTCGCGCTCGTCGGCGGGCAGGTCGCGGCCGCTGCCCATCAGGCGGTCGGCCATGCGTGCGTCGACCTTGGCCAGTTCCGGCACCGGCGGCTGGTGCGACAGGCCACCGGAACCGAGGAACAGCACGCGCTTGTTCAGGGTGCGGGCGTAGCGGCCGATGGCTTCGCCGAGCAGGCGGGTGCGCTGGAAGCCCGGTAGCGGCACGGCCACCGAGTTGATGAACACCGGGATTACCGGGCAGCAGTCGAGGCCACCGAGCAGCAGTTCCAGCGGCTGGGCGAAGCCGTGGTCGACCTGCATGCAGTAGGACACTGCGGCATCCACACCGGCCTCCAGCACTGCGTCGGCGCAGGCTTCGGCGAGGGCCTTGGGTACGTCGAGAGCACCGGCGGCGGTATCGAAATCACCAATTGCCCAGGCCGCCATGCCGATGCAGAACGAGGGCATGACGTCGTAGAAAAAGCCGTTGTAGTGATCCGGGGCGAAGAGGAATACCAGCTCCGGATCAAAGGCCTCGATCCGGGCGCGGGCGTGGGCGATGACCCCGTCCACTTCATCCAGCACCGCCTGCGCCGGATCGACATAGCCCACCAGCGGCGTGTGCGACAGGCATTGCACCAGGGCGCTCATCTCAGGCCACCTTGCTGACGACGGGCTGGCTTGCGGCCGGTGCAGTCGCGTGGATCGCTTGCGCCAGCGCATCGCAGACCGGGCCCAGGGTTTGCGGAATCGCCAGGCCCGCGAGGAAGCGGTCCGGACGCACCAGGGCGACGGAGGCCGGGTAGCGGCCGAACCATTCCTTGAGGCGGCCGCTGCAGTCGCCGACGCGGATCACGCCATCGATGGCGTCCTGCCCGGAGGCCAGTTGCACCGCCGGTACCACCTGGATGAAACGGGTGCCGAGGTGCTTCCAGAATTCGACCTGCGCGGCGCTCAGGCCCCAGGTCGGATTGGTGCCCCAGGCGATGATCGCGAAGTTGTCGCCGATCACGTCGTCGAGCAGGAACTGGCGGCCGTCCTCGGTCTGCACCCGGGGCTGGATGAACATGCGCCCGACCGGCGAGTTGGCGATGGCCGGTGTGCTGCTGACCAGGGCGCCGGCGCTGTATTGCGGCATCGGTTTGAAGCGCATTTCGAGGAAGTAGCGCTTGACCGGCGGCAGGTAGTTCAGCAGCCAGGAAATCCCGTCACGCAGCGTGCCCTGCCAGCGCTTGGGCGGCGCCAGCACATGGCCGGCCAGCACCGAGAGATTGATCATCGCCCGGGCGTGGTCGCGGCGTTCCAGTTCATAGGTGTCGAGCAGACTCTCGCCGGCCAGGCCCTTGACCACCATCGCCAGCTTCCAGCCGAGGTTGCTGGCGTCGCGCATGCCGCTGTTGTAACCCTGGCCCTGCCACACCGGCATGATGTGCGCGGCATCACCGGCGAGCAGGATGCGCTTGCTGCGGAACTGTCCGGCCAGGCGGGCGTTGTGGGTGTAGACGCGGCTGCGGATCAGCTCGATCTTGTCCGGGTCCGGCAGCACCTTGCCGAGCAGGCGGCGCATGTTTTCCGGCTTGCTCAGCTCGGCCTCGGTCTCGCCGGGCATGACCATGAATTCGAAGCGGCGCACGCCGTGGGGCAGCGCGGCGGAGACGTAGGGGCGCACCGGGTCGCAGCACAGGTAGACGTTCGGCGTGCCCAGCGGGTCGTTGGCCACGTCGACGACGATCCACTGGTTGGGCGCGGTCTTGCCGTCGAAAGAGATGCCCAGGGTGCGGCGCACATAGCTGTTGCCGCCGTCACAGGCCACCAGCCAGTCGGCGCGCACGCTTTCCTCGACACCGCCAGGGCCTTGCATGTGCAGGGTCACGCCGCTTTCGTCCTGGGTGAAGCCGCTGACGTCGCGACTGAACAGGGTGCGCACATTGCCGAAACGTTGCAGGCCGTCGAGCAGCACGGCATCCACCTGCGGCTGGATAAAGGCGTTGCGCCGCGACCAGCCGAATTCGTCGGTGAGCGGCTGGATATCGGCGAAGCAGCGACCCTTCGGCGTGAGGAAGCGCATGGCGTGCCAGGGCGTGGTATGCGGCAGCACGCGATCGACCAGGCCGATGGCCTGTACGGTGCGCAGCGACTCGTCGTCGATGCCGATGGCCCGCGGGTAGTCGATCAGTTTGTCGAGCTTCTCGATGACCAGGACATCGATGCCGGACTGGCCGAGGTAGTTGGCGATGGCCAGGCCCACCGGGCCGGCGCCGAGCACTGCGACCTGGGCCTTGTAGTCGGTCTGGGTGGTGGAAGGGTTGCTTGTTTTCATTGTTTTTCACCGTATCGGACAGCGTCGCGCACCCTGGCGGGCAAACGCCGGGCAAGCCGGGGCCGGGCCTCGAACCGGAAGGGTTCGCGGGTTGCGAAGGTTGCACATGGGAGGTCCCCGCAAGGCAGTGGCGGGGTCGGGCCGTCAGGGCGTCAGGAAGGCGCGTCGGGCAGCAGGAAGGCGCAGGCAGGCAGCATGGTGGTTTCCCCTGTCGAGGATGTTCGTTCTTGTTGGCGCAAAGTATAAGAACGGCATTTCCTGTCCTACAATGAAAAACCATCGCGCCGTGCACCAGGTGCACAGCACTGATTTACAACGACTTTTCGGTGATTTCATGGCCTCGGGAAGCGAATCCGACTACAAGACCGTGCGTGGCCTGACGCGCGGTCTGCTGTTGCTCAACACCCTCAACCACCTCGACGGCGGCGCCAGCCCTACCCGTCTCGCCGAGTTGACGGGGCTGCACCGCACCACCGTGCGCCGGCTGCTGGAGACCTTGCAGGAGGAAGGCTATGTGCGGCGCAGCGAGTCGGACGACAGCTTCCGGTTGTGCCTGAAGGTTCGCGAGCTCAGCGAGGGCTTTCGCGATGACCAGTGGATCTCCGCTCTCGCCGCTCCGCTCTTGGCGGAGCTGTTGCAGGAGGTGGTGTGGCCGACCGATATCTGCACCCTCGATGTTGATGCCATGGTGGTGCGCGAATCGACTCACCGCTTCAGCCGGCTATCGTTTCATCGCTCCATCGTCGGCCGGCGCTTGCCGATCCTGCTCACCGCCACCGGGCTGACCTACCTCGCCTTCTGCCCGGATGCCGAGCGCGAGCGGATTATCGAACTGCTGGCCAGCCGCAACGACGAAGACACCCGCCTCGCCCGCATGCCCGAAACGTTGGACAACCTGCTGCGCAAGACACGCAACCGGGGCTATGGGGAGAACTTCATGACCTGGAACCAGGAAGAAAAGATCGCCTCCATCGCCGTGCCGATTCGTGGTCGCCAGCAGTTGCTGGGGTGCCTGAATCTGGTTTATGTGGCCAAGGCGATGAGCATCGAGCAGGCGGTGGCGCGGTATCTGCCGGCGTTGCAGAGGACGGCGTTGCGGATTGAGGAGGAAGCGGCAGGTCCTGGATTGGAAAGGTGAGATCAGCAAGAACATAATCTGAAAGACGTTCCTCTGGGGGAAGATCAGTTGTTTTATCTATCGTGCAATTGACCTTCACCTGAATATCATTGCCATCGGAAATTGAAGCCCTCAGTCTGAAATTGTAAAAATATCCTTTTCAGGATAGAGATGATGTCTTGTCCTAGACAGTGAGTCATTACCTGACTAGAAAGCGGCTTTCACCCAAATATTCAAAGCAAGTCTCTCCTAACCGCAGCCCATCCTCTCCAATGGGGTCATATGCACTGGAGAAGAACTGCTCGGGAGAGACGCCCCTCGCATCCCGTTGTAACTTCGCCCCAGCGATAGTCACCAGAGCGCCGACAGCACCCAAGATTCTGGCGCCATCAGATGAGCCAAAATCAAATAGCACGCTGGAAAAACCGACTAACGTCACGATGGCTCCCAACATCATAACGAGCACACCAGAAGAATCCTGCTGAGGTCTTCTGGATGGTTTTTCATCAAGGAAATCCTCATATGCGCCGGCGAATCCATCGACTCCAAATTCCTTGCCACTTCCAGGAACTTTAATCGACATCTTTTTTATGTTGGCGACATCATCTTTTTTCATTGCTTTCAACCTGTAAAAAAGACGCGATCCTACAATGAAATGATCCCAATTAGTTCTAGAGAAAGTACGCCTATTAAAATCAGGAAACCGCGCACAAAAAACACTGAACCTTCCTACAGGTAAAAAGTATTTTTCACATAAAGAAAGACCACAACTGATATCTCCGCCCAACAAAAAACCCCGCGAGAAACACTCGCGGGGTTTTAGGATTTTCGTTTCGAGAGCTACAGGTCAGAACGGAATATCGTCATCGAAGCTGTCGAAGTCCGGAGCCGGCTGCGGCGCTGGCTGCTGAGGAGCCGGACGCTGTGGAGCCTGTTGCGGACGCGGAGCCTGCTGGCGTGGTGCCTGGGGCGCCTGGTTGTAGTTGTCGCGTGGTGCACCGCCGTCCTGGTTCTGCGGACGGCCACCGAGCAGCTGCATGGTGCCTTGCATGTCGACGATGATTTCGGTGGTGTAGCGCTTGATGCCGTCCTTTTCCCACTCGCGGGTCTGCAGCTTGCCTTCGATGTAGACCTGGGAACCCTTGCGCAGGTACTCACCGGCGATCTCGGCGACCTTGCCGAACATCGATACGCGGTGCCATTCGGTGCGCTCGACCTTCTGGCCGGTCTGCTTGTCGGTCCACTGCTCGCTGGTGGCCAGGCTCAGGTTGGTGACAGCGTTACCGTTCGGCAGGTAGCGAACTTCAGGATCCTGGCCACAGGTGCCGACCAAAATGACTTTGTTAACCCCACGGGCCATAACGTTCTCCTAGGCTTCACTCGCCGCAGGCGCCGGATTGACCAGGCGCTCCAGGGTCGAGCGATCCAAAATTTGTGTATCAAGTTTGATGTAGACGGCAGCTTCATCAGCCACCACCACTGCGTCGGTCACACCCGGCACGGCCTTAAGGCGCTCGGACAAGCCTGCTTCGCGCAGCGCCTCGGGCGACAGCGGCATGCGCAGGCTTGTTACATAAGGTGGTTCGTTCATGGTAACAGCAACCACGAGCCAGAGCCCGCACAAAGCGGCGCAGCCGAGGAATACCGTGGTCAGCCCACCATGCTGGAACAGCCAGCCCCCGAGAATCCCGCCCAGTGCCGCTCCGAGGAACTGGCTGGTGGAATACACCCCCATCGCCGTGCCCTTGCCGCCTGCCGGCGACACCTTGCTGATCAGCGACGGCAGCGACGCTTCCAGCAGGTTGAAGGCGGTGAAGAAGATGACGGTTCCAATCACCAGTGCCGACAGGCTGTTCCCCAGCTCCCAGAAGAACAGCTCCGTCAGCAGCAAGACACTGACCGCGCCCAGAAGGACACGTTTCATCTTGCGCATTTTCTCACCATAGATAATGAACGGAATCATTGCGAAGAATGAAATCAGCAAGGCCGTCAGGTACACCCACCAGTGCTCTTCCTTGGGCAAGCCGCCGCGCTCGACGAACGCCAGTGGCAAGGCAACGAAGCTGGCCATGAGAATCGCGTGGAGGACGAAGATGCCCACGTCCAGGCGCAGCAGGTCGGGATGGCGCAGGGTCGGACCGAGGGCCTGCTTGGCCACGCCGGACTCGCGATGATGCAACTGGGTGTTGGAGGCAGGCACCACGAACGCGATCAGAGCGATACCGACCAGCGCCAGCGCCGCCGTCGCCAGGAACAGCCCCGACAGACCGAAGGTACGGGTCAGCAACGGCCCGACAACCATGGCGACGGCGAACGACAGGCCAATGCTCATGCCGATCATGGCCATGGCCTTGGTCCGGTGCTGCTCACGGGTAAGGTCCGAGAGCAACGCCATCACCGCCGCGGAAATCGCCCCTGCACCCTGCAGGATGCGTCCGGCGATCACGCCCCAGATCGAATCGGCCTGCGCCGCCAGCACACTCCCCAGCGCGAAGATCACCAGGCCCAGGTAGATCACCGGGCGCCGGCCAATGCGGTCGGAGATGATCCCGAAGGGAATCTGCAACACCGCCTGGGTGAGACCGTAGGCGCCAATGGCCAAACCGATCAGTGCCGGTGTCGCGCCGGCCAGGTCCATGCCATAGGTAGCCAGTACCGGCAGGACCATGAACATGCCCAGCATACGGAAGGCGAACACCAGGGCCAGACCGCCTGCGGCGCGGGTTTCGCTGCCGCTCATGCGTTCGCTGTGGGGATCGTGCATGGATAAACCTCGTGTGAACCGGCGGCGATTCTACCAGTCCCATCGGTTAACGGCATCTACGCGACGCTTTGCCGCGTACTGGCGACGAGCCGTATACTTCTGCGTTTAAGCCCGCCGAGCGAGGCCGTAGTGGACAAGATCCTGATCCGTGGGGCGCGTACCCACAACCTGAAGAACATCGACCTGACCCTGCCCCGCGACAAGTTGATCGTGATCACCGGCCTGTCCGGTTCGGGCAAGTCATCCCTGGCCTTCGATACCCTGTACGCCGAGGGCCAGCGGCGTTATGTGGAGTCGCTGTCGGCCTATGCTCGGCAGTTCCTGTCGATGATGGAAAAGCCTGACGTCGACACCATCGAGGGCCTGTCGCCGGCGATCTCCATCGAGCAGAAATCTACCTCGCACAACCCTCGCTCTACCGTCGGCACCATCACCGAGATCTACGACTACCTGCGTCTGCTCTACGCCCGTGTAGGTACCCCGCGCTGCCCGGATCACGACATCCCGCTGGAGGCGCAGACCGTCAGCCAGATGGTCGACCTGGTCCTGGCCCAGCCGGAGGGCAGCAAGCTGATGTTGCTGGCCCCTGTGGTACGCGAACGCAAGGGCGAGCACCTGGCGGTGTTCGAGGAGCTGCGCGCCCAGGGCTTCGTACGTGCCCGGGTCAACGGCAAGCTGTTCGAACTGGACGAGTTGCCCAAGCTCGACAAGCAGAAGAAGCACAGCATCGATGTGGTGGTCGACCGCTTCAAGGTCCGTGCCGACCTCCAGCAGCGCCTGGCCGAATCCTTCGAGACCGCGCTGAACCTGGCTGACGGCATCGCCCTGGTCGCACCTATGGACGATGAGCCCGGCGAAGAGATGATCTTCTCCGCGCGCTTCGCCTGCCCTATCTGCGGCCATGCGATCAGCGAACTCGAGCCCAAGCTGTTTTCCTTCAACAACCCGGCCGGTGCTTGCCCGACCTGCGATGGCCTGGGGGTCAAGCAGTTCTTCGACGTGAAACGCCTGGTCAACGCCGAACTGACCCTGGCCGAGGGCGCGATTCGCGGCTGGGACCGGCGTAACGTCTATTACTTCCAGATGCTCGGTTCGCTGGCTGCGCATTTTGGCTTCAGCCTGGAAATGCCGTTCGGTGAGCTGCCTGCGGACCAGCAGAAGACCATCCTGCACGGCAGTGGCAACCAGAACGTCGACTTCAAATACCTCAATGACCGCGGCGATATCGTCAAACGCTCGCACCCCTTCGAAGGCATCGTGCCGAATCTGGAGCGGCGCTACCGCGAGACGGAGTCCGCCACCGTGCGCGAGGAGCTGGCCAAGTTCCTCAGCACCCAGCCATGCCCGGACTGCCGCGGCACCCGCCTGCGCCGCGAGGCGCGGCACGTGTGGGTAGGCGAGAAGACCCTGCCGGCAGTCACCGGCCTGCCGATCGGCGAGGCCAGCGATTACTTCGGCGGACTCAAGCTGACAGGTCGCCGTGGCGAAATTGCCGACAAGATTCTCAAGGAAATCTGCGAGCGTCTGCAGTTCCTGGTGAACGTCGGTCTCGATTACCTGACCCTGGATCGCAGCGCCGACACCCTGTCCGGTGGCGAAGCCCAGCGTATCCGTCTGGCGAGTCAGATCGGCGCCGGCCTGGTGGGGGTGATGTACATCCTGGACGAGCCGTCCATCGGCCTGCATCAGCGCGACAACGATCGTCTGCTGGCTACCCTCAATCACCTGCGCGATATCGGCAACACGGTGATCGTGGTCGAGCACGACGAAGACGCGATCCGCCTGGCCGACTATGTGGTGGATATCGGCCCCGGCGCTGGCGTGCACGGTGGACAGATCGTTGCCGAGGGTTCACCGGCAGAGGTCATGGCTCACCCTGATTCGTTGACCGGCATGTACCTGTCCGGGCGCAAGAAGATCGTCGTGCCGGCCAAGCGCACACCGCGCAACAAGAAGCTGTCGATCAAGCTCAAGGGCGCGCGCGGGAACAACCTGCAAAACGTCAACCTGGAGATTCCGGTCGGGCTGCTGACCTGCGTGACCGGGGTTTCCGGTTCGGGCAAATCGACCTTAATCAACAACACGCTGTTCCCGCTGGCGGCGACTGCGCTGAATGGCGCGTCCACCCTGGAAGCAGCCGCTCACGACAGTTGTGACGGTCTGCAGCACCTGGACAAGGTGGTGGATATCGACCAGAGCCCGATCGGCCGCACGCCACGCTCCAACCCGGCGACCTATACCGGGCTGTTCACGCCGATTCGCGAGCTGTTCTCCGGGGTGCCCGAGTCCCGCTCCCGCGGCTATGGCCCGGGGCGCTTCTCCTTCAACGTCAAAGGGGGTCGCTGCGAGGCGTGCCAGGGTGACGGCCTGATCAAGGTGGAGATGCACTTCCTGCCGGACATCTACGTGCCCTGCGATGTGTGCAAGAGCAAGCGCTACAACCGCGAGACCCTGGAGATCAAGTACAAGGGCAAGAACATCCACGAAGTCCTGGAAATGACCATCGAGGAAGCCCGGGAGTTCTTCGATGCAGTGCCGGCACTGGCGCGCAAGCTGCAGACGTTGATGGATGTGGGCTTGTCCTACATCAAGCTCGGGCAGTCGGCGACAACTCTGTCTGGGGGCGAGGCGCAGCGGGTCAAACTCTCTCGCGAGCTGTCCAAGCGCGATACCGGCAAGACCCTTTACATCCTCGACGAGCCGACCACCGGCCTGCACTTCGCGGATATCCAGCAGTTGCTTGACGTACTGCATCGCCTGCGCGACCACGGCAACACCGTGGTGGTGATCGAGCACAACCTTGATGTGATCAAGACTGCTGACTGGCTGGTGGACCTTGGTCCGGAGGGCGGCTCCAAAGGTGGTCAGATCATCGCCTGTGGTACACCGGAAGAACTGGCGAAGATGGAACAGTCGCACACCGGGTACTATCTGAAACCGTTGCTGGAGCGTGATCGAGCCTGACGGCAACGTTCATGAAAAAGCCCCTGTCACTCATCACGACAGGGGCTTTTTGTTTTGCGTCGAAAATTACATCTGCGATTGCAGGTAGTTTTCCAGACCCAGGGATTTGATCAGGCCTTGCTGCTTCTCCAGCCAGTAAGTGTGATCTTCCTCGGTGTCCGCCAGTTGCAGGCGCAGGATGTCGCGGCTGATGTAGTCCTTGTGCAGTTCGCACAGCTCGATGCCTTTGCACAGTGCAGCGCGGACCTTGTACTCCAGGCGCAGGTCTGCGGCGATCATGTCCGGAACGCTGGTACCGACATCCAGGTCGTCCGGACGCATGCGTGGAGTGCCTTCGAGCATGAGGATGCGGCGAATCAGGGCATCGGCGTGTTGCGCCTCTTCTTCCATCTCGTGGTTGATACGTTCGTAGAGCTTGCTGAAGCCCCAGTCCTCGTACATGCGCGAGTGGATGAAATACTGATCGCGTGCCGCCAGTTCGCCCGTCAGCAACGTGTTGAGGTAGTCGATTACGTCCGGGTGACCTTGCATCGTCCCGCATCTCCCTGTTTGAAAGTCCATAGTTTGAACCAGGATGACCGGGAGGTCACTGTGAATTGCGCAAAAACATGCAAAAAAGTGGGCGAACAGTAGTGATTTTCATTGAAAAACCCGCCAAATGAGGTGAGTTCTTCTTAGCATTTCCACTAGAGCGCAAGAGTGTTTTTCATTCTCGAACAGCAGAAAACAAAAAACCGGGCACTAGGCCCGGTTTCTTGTAGAAGACTGTTCGTCTTACTCAGCGGCTTCTACCGAGCCACCGACTGGACGATCAACCAGCTCGACGTACGCCATAGGTGCGTTATCGCCAGCGCGGAAACCGCACTTGAGGATACGCAGGTAGCCGCCCTGACGGGTGGCATAGCGCTTGCCCAGATCGTTGAACAGCTTACCAACGGCTTCTTTCGAACGAGTACGGTCGAAAGCCAGACGACGGTTAGCTACGCTGTCTTCCTTGGCCAGGGTGATCAGCGGCTCGGCAACGCGACGCAGCTCCTTGGCTTTTGGCAGGGTGGTCTTGATCAGCTCGTGCTCGATCAGCGACACCGCCATGTTTTGGAACATGGCTTTGCGGTGAGAGCTGGTACGGCTCAGGTGACGTCCACTTTTACGATGACGCATGATTCATTCCTTACCAAACACTACGTTCGGTG